>Ga0265297_10001480_pt1 | contig 54801 bp, 56 predicted proteins | sample Munlanlwell13791_FD_192502 | JGI IMG/M metagenome (GOLD analysis project Ga0265297, IMG submission 192502) | Leachate microbial communities from a municipal landfill in Southern Ontario, Canada - Leachate well 137-91 | ecosystem: Engineered > Solid waste > Landfill > Unclassified | place...
CAAGAAGAATTAGATCAAATCCATGCCTTCTTGAACGACCGACCACGAAAGTGTCTTGGTTATTTTAGCGCCAATGAGTTATTATTAATTAACAGGGGGTGTTCGGCTTGAGGGGTTAGGAGAGGCCACGGTTCCAATTGTATTACTAGAACAACTAGTAAATTTTGTCAAGTCGAGCGGATTGTTTTTATTCAAACAATGTGCTTTAATATCATTATATGTTAATCCCAACCGTTATTGAGAAGTCCCCTTTGGGCGAGCGCGCTTATGACATTTATTCGCGTTTATTGAAAGACCGCATCATTTTTTTGGGCGGGCCGATTGATGACAATGTCGCCAATATTATTATTGCCCAGCTCCTCTTCTTAGCCGCCGAAGATGGCAATAAAGATATTACTCTGTATATTAACTCCCCCGGCGGATCAGTGACCTCAACGCTCGCGATTATCGACACCATGAATTACATCAAGCCAGCCGTCGTGACAGTTTGTGTTGGCATGGCCGCTTCGGGTGGCGCTTGGGTGTTGTCGGCGGGCCAAAAAGGCAAACGCTTTGCTTTGCCTAATGCCGAGATGATGATTCATCAACCTTTGGGTGGAACCGAGGGCCAAGCCTCGGATATTGCGATCACCGCCGAACATATCATCAAAACCAAGAAGAATTTGATTAAAATTATGGCCAAGAACACCAGCCAATCCGAAACCCAGATCGAAAAGGACCTCGACCGCGACTTCTACCTCTCAGCCGACGAAGCCAAAAAATACGGTCTAATCGACGAAATCATCAAAACCAAGGGTGGCAAGTAAACCTCAAAAACCCGCCCACACCTCGGACCCAAGAGGTCTGGGCGGGTTTTCGGCTTCAATTTGACAAGGCTGGCAAGCTTTGGTATCATCTGGTTATTCGCTATTAAAAAATTGGTTGTAATTTATTAGAAAAATTAACTTTAAGTCCGCTTTGTCTTACTTTAAGTCTCAAAATTTGATCACTGGCCAACTCGAACCCAAATTTAGAACCGACTAAAAAACAAGCGGCGTTACGCTTATGAGTTTAAAAATTGCTTTCCTCCTCGTCGGAGCCGCTGGCCTTTTAGGTATTGCCATTGGCTATCTTTTGCGTTATCTCATTACTTCAGCCCAAAAAGGTTCGATGGAATTACAGGTCAAGAAGTCTTTTCTTGAGGCCAAGGATCAAGCTCAAAAAATTATCGCCAGTGCCGAAATGGAGGCCGATAAAACGCTTAACGAGGCCCGAGCTAAAGCCGAGGCCAAAGAAATCGAATTAAAAAAGCGCGAAGATCGCCTCATTAACAAAGACGAAATCCTCGACAAACGGCAAATGGATATCGATAAGGACGCCGACGACCTGAAAAAGAAGGTAGAGGAAGTCAAAGAGATCAAAGAACGAATCAGCCAAGCCGAAGGGGAAAAACGCCTCGAATTAGAGCGGGTTGGCCGACTCTCTACCGATGAAGCCAAACAAGAATTAATGACCGTTGTCGAGAAAAACTATGAGGACGATATCCTTTCGCGGTTAAGAAAACTAGAGGTCGACGGCGCTGATCGCCTCGAACAAAAAGCGAAAGAAGTGATGATGACGATCGTGCAAAGACTCTCGACCTCGACTGTGCCTGAAGTGATGTCGACAATTGTGGACATCCCCTCGGACGACATTAAGGGCAAAATTATCGGCAAAGAAGGTCGCAATATTCGCGCCTTTGAGAAAGCAACCGGTGTTGAAGTCTTAATCGATGACACTCCAGGCTCAATCGTTTTGTCATCCTTTGACCCGGTTCGAAGACAAATTGCCAAATTAGCGCTTGAACACCTGATTACTGATGGACGAATCCAGCCGGCCAAGATCGAGGAATTAACCGAAAAAGCCAAGGAAGAAATTTCTAAAATTATCAAAGATAAGGGCGAGCAAGCCGCTTACGAAGCGGGCGTGCTTAATCTTGACCCGCGCGTTCTGATTATCTTGGGCCGACTCCATTTTCGCACCTCTTACGGCCAAAATGTTCTCCAGCACTCAATTGAGGTCGCTCACTTAGCCGGCATGTTGGCCGAAGAATTGGGGGGTGATCCGCAAGTTGCCCGCGCTGGCGCCCTCTTGCACGATTTGGGGAAAGCGGTTGACCACGAAATCCCCGGCACCCACGTCGAAATTGGCAAACGCATTCTGGAGAAATTCGGCGCGCCCGAAAATATTATCAAGGCAATGCAATCGCACCACGAAGAATATCCTTACGAAACCCTGGAATCGGTCTTGGTTAAAGTGGCCGACGCTATCTCCTCGTCTCGTCCGGGTGCTCGTCGCGACTCACTAGAGAATTACCTGAAGCGTCTCAAAGATCTCGAGGATATCGCCAATTCCTTCCCCGGTATTGAAAAGACTTACGCCATCGCCGCCGGTCGCGAAATCCGCGTCTTCGTCCGCCCCGACGACATTACCGACCTCGAAGCGCGCAAACTCGCCCGCGATATCGCCCTCCGCATTGAGCAAGAACTCAAATACCCTGGCGAAATCAAAATCACTATCATTCGCGAAACAAGAGTGATAGACTACGCGAGATAGAAAGAAGGGGGAAGTTCAACTTCCCTCTTCTTTTTTTACCTCTCGTCGCGAGGCGGGTTTGTTGCTTCTAGCCAATTTGCTCAAATATGCTATGATAGTTTCATTATGAAACACACTTCACTTTTTCATCGGGTGAAACAAGAAAAAGCGCCCGAGACCTTGTCCCTCATCGTCGAGATTAGCGAGGGCGATTATAATAAATATGAGTATAATCACGATCTTGATGTCTTAGAAGTTGATCGCGTGTTGTATGGACCAATGTTCTACCCCATCAATTACTGTGATGTGCCCGGCACCTGGAACGAGCACGACAATGACCCGCTTGACGCCCTACTTTTTAGCAGTCAACCAATTGTCCCCGGTGCCCTAGTCAAGGGCCGAGTAATTGGCTTAATGGAAATGATTGACAATGGCGAAATTGACCACAAAATTGTCTGCGTTAATGCCAAGGACCCCCGCTTCGACCATGTTCAAACGACCGAAGACCTCACTCCCTACCAACGCAAAGACATTGTCACCTTCTTCGAGCTCTACAAAATCCCCCAAACCGGCAAAGATACGACCAAAGTCGGTAAATTTATCAGCCCTCAAGAGGCCGGCAAATTCATTTTGGAGTGTGTTGAAGCTTACCAGAAGAAATTCGGCGACAACCAAGACTAAATATCAGCCTTCTTAGTTTAATTTTTCCCAAATGAAAACCCGCCGGGCGCCAAACGGTGGTTTTTCCGTTTGTGCCCGGCGAGGCTACAGTGCTAATCGCACCCAAAAGCGATGCCATAGCTGATGTTATTCCCACCAGCCTCGAGGAGCCGGTGCACATCTTCGGGAGAAAGCCGATCCAAGGCCAGTAGCTCCTCGACCACCCGATCAACATATTCCGGGGGAACAAAGGAGCATCCTTCGTTGAAATCGTCGGCCGGCACACCGGTCTGGGCCTCGACGACCTTCCCCAGATTTTCGTCCCAGCAACAGACGATCTCAACCACCCCTTCCTTGTCTGTTGTGAAGTTCTCTCTCCTGAGAGTAACTTCCCTACCCTTGGGTCCATTGGCGACCCCTTGAACCTTCCACGTGTGGCTCTGTGGCCAGACCTCCCTCCCCCCCCTCGATCGATGACATGATCAAAGAGTTTGAGGCCCATAAATTGCTCTTTCTCAACCATAATGCGATTCTCCTTCTTCCTCGTTGTTGCTACTGTTGCAATTATTTTTCGGCAATCCAGACAAACCCAAACATATTACTAGTATGAATTACCAGGCATGTAAATAACTTAGTCCTTGTCCAAACTCTTTGTATTATATATAGACAGCCAGACCCCATTGTATTATAATGGTCTCATTATCAGTTTTTAGATAATTCCCGTTAAACGGGACAGCAATATTATGAATAAACAAGCAATTATCGAAGCGGTCGCCGAAGCGATTGGTGTCACCAAGGCCAGCGCCGAGAAAGCCGTTGACGTGATGGTCGACTCGATCATCTCCAGTTTAAAAAATGGCAACGATGTCTCGATTGCCGGTTTGGGCATCTTCGCCGTTAAGGATCGCAAGGCGCGCGAAGCCCGCAACCCTCGCACCGGTGAGGCCGTCCATGTTCCCGCCATGAAAGTGCCCAAATTCAAGCCCGCTAAGGCTTTGAAAGACGCGGTTAAATAGACAAAAGTACCATTAAGGCCAGACCTTGGGCTCGCTAAAGGTCTGGCCTTTTGGCTTCTAGATTTAATAGCTCTTAATATAATCCTCGAACAATTTTATCAATTCCTTAGTGATTGGACCGGGGTGACTGGAGCCGATTTTTTGAGAATCGATTTTTACAATCGGTAAGATTTTTTTGTTCGCCGCCGTGATGAAACACTCGTCGGCTGTTTTTAGCTCGCCCACTTTCACCGGTCGTTCTTCAACTACCAATTTTTTACCCGACCACGAGGCTAAGCCTCGTGGGGATTTAACTAGCTCGATTACCGTCTTGCGCGTAATACCTAATAAAACATTATCCTTGGCCGTAATTAGTTTGTTTCCCTTGATTAAGAAAAAATTACTGGTTGAGCATTCTAATACTTTACCCTGATCAACATAGAGAATTTCGGTGGCCCCCTGTTTCTTTTTTTCTGAAGCCAGTTTAATCGCCCAGAGATAATTGAAGTTTTTGGCCCCTGATAACGGCCGTTGATAATTGAAGGTCATCAATTTGGCCCCGGTTTGATAAAGCTTCGCCGGCAAACCGTGAGTATCTTCAATTAAAATGGCCAGAGTGGGTTTGTTAGGGTCAAATTGAATTAAGCCGCCATCGATCGCTGGACCACCAGACAAAGCCAATCTAATGCCGGCCTCTTTAAGTTTATTTTTATTAATCAGCTGATAAATAATTTTTTCTGCCTCTTGTTGGCTAATTGGTATTTTTAAATTAAGTTGTTTGGCCGAATTGGTAAAACGCGCCCAATTATCAGCAAACCGAAAAATCTTACCATTATAAGTCCGTAAAAAATCAAACACCCCGTAGCCCCGCAACCAACCCACATCATTAACCAAAATCGCCGGCTTATTAGCCAGGACGATTTTGTCATTTACATAAATATATTTTTTAAGCATAGGTGCGGGATGGGAGAGTCGAACTCCCGACCTCAGTTTGGAAAACTGATATTTTACCGCTAAACTAATCCCGCCTGCGCCAAGGCTTCGGCGGGCAAGCCCGCAAAAGCCTCAAGCATACAGATGTTAACAAAAATTTAACCTTGAAGCAAAAAACCGCCTAGTCGAATTGGGCGGTTTTTTGCTAAGAGTTTTTTATTTTCTAATCTTCCAAATTAGGAACAAAATCACGGACATCGTCGCGACATTGGCCCAGGCCAGCCAATTACCCAGACGAAAAGTATCAATCAAAATCACCAACAAGCCCAAAGCGTAGAGACGCAAGAACCACGAGTCTAAACTGCGATGGCCAGAGCGCATTCGCCAATATTGCCAGAGCCAGGCCAGAGTGATAATGAGAAAACCGTAAGACATTGTTTAATTGGCAGGAACGGTCATCCCCGCAGGCAAGTTTTTAAGTTGATCTTGCAAAGTCTTTAAAGTAGCCATCTGCGTTTCTAAGAGTTTTTGTTGATCCTTTGTCAAACCAGCCGGCAAGGTAGTAGGAAAAGTGGACATTCCCCGAGGCATCATGGCCGGCGATTGATTTGCCAGATTACTCAACGCTTGGCCTAAGAATAATCCCCCGAACAAGGCGACAAGGATCGCCGCGAAAAATACCCAGGCAATAATTATCAAGATCCAGCCAACTAAGCCAATCACCAAATACCAAATCCCCTGTTTTTTGGCCGAATTGACCACCACCGAACCGCCTTTAATTTGTTTCAGATTCTCGTAAACCAGATAGAGATAAATAACGGCCCAAGGAGTAACGAGGACGCTCACGATGACCCCCAAGAGGCTATTCAAAATAGCAAAACTTAACCCGCCAAGTTGGCGAGTCACTAGCCCAACCAAAAACATTAGGATGGCATAGACAAGAGTAACGGCGATGGCCATCAACACATAACGACCAAGGATTGGCCAGAAATAGCCTCGAGTGTATTCGCGACTTTTAACAATTGCTTTCATCCCCTTCTCGTTCTCGACTAACACTAAAACCTGCGCAAACATTAACCAGACAGTCAAAATGATTCCCGGGATAAGAAAGAGCCAGTAGCCACCACCGACAATGAAAGTAGCCAAAATCGCGACCCAGATCAACGACCATAATTTTTTCGTCCAACCCAAACGATAGGCCTCTTTGATTGTTAACTTCTGAGTACGGTCACGCAAGGCCAAAATCAAGCTCGCACTACCCCACAAAATTCCCACGCCAGACGCCAAACCGATGAGGACGGCTAAGGCCGACGCAAGACCATTTTGGGTTAGCATTAAGAGCTGACTCACGACCAAAAGCAAAAAAGGTAAAACCAATAAACCAACGACAAGAGCGAACTTCTCGCGATAGATCGCCCAAGCATTTTTAAAGAGATCACTAACACTAATTAACTTCGTCATAATATTTTTACCACTATCTTAAGTGGCCAAATTAAATTAATAATAATTATTAATACTAATCCACAGGTTTAAGTATAGCATAAATAAAAAGAGTGATATAATAATTGGCATATGGCAAACATTATCAGTGGCACTCACGGTCTTAGCACTTTGCCCGCTGAGGCTTGGGGTACGGTCATCGCCAGCATTGCTGGGATGACTACGTTATTAATCATCGTCATCACGTGGACCCTGGCCTGGAAAGGTCTCGCACTATGGCGCGCCGCGAAGAGTGGCGCTAAGATCTGGTTCATCGTTTTGCTTTTGGTGAACACGGTAGGAATTTTAGATATCCTCTATTATTTCTACATTCACAAAAAGCGCTGGGGCAAAAAATAAATTATTAATTCTTAATTCAACAAAAAATGCCTTTCGATAAACTCAAGGCATTTTTTGTTTTTTACCCCAAACCAAATATTTTTGGCGTTTGGGTTCAGGGAATTTTTCAATCGCGTAACGCAAAGTGGTTCGAGGCAGACGCGAAGCAAATTTATTTAAGAAATTTTCCAGAACTCTGACTTCCCTCTTCCCCACTTCGCGCAACATCCAACCAATCGCTTTATGCATTAAGTCGTGCGTTTCTTTTTGTTCACCTTGAGCAGGGTTGAAGGGTTTGATTAATAAAAATTCGGCTAATTTTAAAATCTCCACAAATTGCTGGTTTTTGATAAAAGGATGGGTCGCCAACACCGCTACTCGTCGCGACCAAAGATTTTTCGACCGAACTAATTTTAATAAAATTGTTTCAACCTCTTTTGAGCCCTTCGACAAACTCAGGGTAAACAAATAATCCCCCACAATATTCGGCGCGCTCAAATCAACCAAGTCCCAATTATTGATATGTTTAATATTTTTTAAATAAAAATCAAAAATTTGCTTTTTGATTTTGCCATCTCCCTTTTTATATAACTCCACCAAGATCAACAACGCCGTTAATCTTTCTTCGTGCCAAGGGCTTAGTAAAAGTTTTTGGACACCAGCCAGAACGGCGCGAAGTCGAGTCGCGAGAAGTCGGACTTCAAGTGAGCCCGAAGTCCGACTTCGCGTGACGAGACTTCCCATGAATTCCTTCGCCAATCTTCTTTGCTCCGGCACCACTATGCCTAAAAATTTATCGCCCTCGCCATACTCCCCTTTCCCCGTTTTAAAAAATCGCGCCAAAATCTTGACCTTGTCTTTGTCGGCCACTTTTCTTAAATCTTTTTTTATTTTTGTGACTAAATCTTGTTTCACAATCCTAACTTTACGAGATTAACAACAAACAAGCAACCCAAAACTATTTCAAATTTTCGACAAACAACAATGAAACATAAATCACCTTCATAACGCCGAAATATTTTGCCCCCTTGCGCCCTTGGCAAAAAAGATTAGACTATAAATCAGGATTAACCATGGTCTTTTTTTAACCAAGAGTAGGGAGGTAAGAAGTATGAGTACCTGTAAAACTCGCGCCCGTTCACCAGAAGAAATTCGGGAAAGAAACCGTCTCCAGATCGAGGACTGCCAACAATATTACAATTTTGCCTGTCTGGTCGAGGGAAGAGATCTAACCCAAACGGAACTTGTGCTCTGGTATGTCAGAATGGGATTCGCCAAGATGTTCGAGGTCGAGTGGCACGAAGGACAAAACCCAGAGACAATGTCTGGTACACTGGAGAACGGGTCCAGCATCCCCCAACCCCCGTAGAATGTCTGGTCTATTTCCGAATCTTTCTCGCCAACATTAAGATCAGGGTAACAACCTGACTCCAAACTCACTCCGCCCAATCGAGACCGCTTCGTCTGAAGTTGGCCCCGATTCTCTATCTACTAAAAACGATTTTTTGTCGGGGTGCCGAGATTCGAACTCGGATTAAATCCTCCCAAAGGACTCGTGCTAGCCGTTGCACTACACCCCGATTAATTTCGGACTTCCTCTATACTAGAACAAAAACGATTATTTTTCCAGTTTAATTCGCCTCGATGAAAGTTAAGGCAAAACCTTTTTGGTCGCCCCGACCGGTTCGACCGATACGATGAATATAGTCGGTATAGGTTTGCGGAATCGTATAATTAATGACATGAGTCACATTATTAATATCTAAACCGCGCGCAGCCACATCGGTCGCGACTAAAATTTGCACCTGATTTTCTTTAAATCGAGAGAGGGCGCGTTGGCGTTGCACTTGTCGTTTATCACCATGAATCGAGTCCGCTTTGAAACCGTCGCGGGTTAAGTTTTCGGTCAAACGATCAACGCCATGTTTCGTGTCAGAAAAAATCAAAACTTTTTTCAATTCTTGCGTCACCAGCAAACCTTTTAATTGATCAAATTTATTTAACTTGTTAACCCTCACGATATCTTGGTCAACATTCTGCGCGGTCTCGCCGGTCGAAACTTTGACCATCACCGGATCAATTAAAAACTGTTGGGTGAGGTCTCTAATCTTCGGCGGTAAGGTCGCCGAGAAAAATAATGACTGTCGCAGTTTAGGCATCTCGGCCAAAATTCTTTTGATCTCATCAACAAAACCCATATCCAACATGCGGTCGATTTCATCCAAAACAATATTTTGAAAATTAGCAAAATTGATCACTCCCCTCTCCTTCAAATCTTTTAGTCGGCCCGGCGTGCCAATCACAAAATTAGGCTGGCGACGTAAGTCGTTAATTTGACGAAAGATCGGCGCCCCGCCAACACAAACCGCGGACCAAAGATTGAGTCTCCCGCTAAATTTTTTGAATTCGTCGTCAATTTGGATTGCCAATTCGCGCGTTGGTGCCACAATCAAAACGCGTTGAGTTCGAGTCGTAAAACATTTATGAATCATTGGTAACAAAAAGGCTGCCGTTTTGCCCGTGCCGGTATTGGCGAGACCAATCAAATCACAGCCAGCTAAAGCCGGGGCAATGGTTTGATCTTGAATCGGGGTGGGTTGCAAATAATTTCGAGTTTCCAAATTTTTTTGCAAGATTGGGCACAAATTAAAATCGGCAAATTGATGTTCTGTCACCACCACTTCTACGGGCTGACTAAGATCAGATTTTTTAACAAAACGAGACACATCAATAAACTCCCCGCGCCGTTTTTTGTTAACCGGTCGACGAAAAGTATTTGGTTTCTTAAATTTATTAAATCGAGACATCGGATTAACTCACCCTAATGGGCAGTTCGATATGGCTCTGCGGGAGATCGAGTTAGTAACTAGACGTCGAGAGAACGATTTTCGATAATTTAACTATAACAAATCGTGGTTAAAAGGTCAAGTTCGACGATTTTTCTTAATCAAATAGATAACCAACGCCATCAAAATAATCGCTACCGCAAACAGGCCATAATTTTCGAAATAAAGAAGATAATTTAAGAGTGCCCCCGCCTTAAGCACCCCATAATAAATCGGCAAAACAATCACTAAGCTTCGCAACCAAAAACCGACGAGCGAATAGCTAAAATATTTTTTCAGATCATACTTAATTAACCCGCACAGCAAAGTCACGGGCAAAGATGGGAAGGCGGGGATAATCCGGCTAACGATTAACGCCCAATCATCAAAAGATTTTTTTTCTAAATCTTGACCCACTTTTTCAATCTCCTGATGAGACAAACCGAGAATTCGCCCAAAACGGCCGGTCGCCAGAGCCTCAGCCTTGTCGGCAAAATAATAAAAGAAGAAAGAACCAAAAGTTTTGCCTAAGGCCTCTAAGAAACAATAAACGATTACCAAGAAAAGTCCCTTACCTTGCGCCACCGACGCCACCCCAATCGCCAAGGCCACCAAGAGCGAGGGAATGGGCGACAAAATTTCTTCCACAATTGAACCTAAAAAACTAAAGCTGGCAATCGGCAAAACCGTGGCAAAACTCATCACCTTGTCAAAACCCTGACTAAATAATAATTCCCACATGGTCGGGCTGCCGAGAATCGAACTCGGGTCACACGCACCCCATGCGTGCATACTACCGCTGTACTACAGCCCGTCGATCTTTATCCTACCATATTTTAAAAAGCTCGCTAATTAAAAACCTGGGCGTGACTGCCAATTTCAACCAAAATTAAGAGGCTTTCCTCTTCTTCAATTTTATAAATAAGCAAAAGGTCGCTGGCAAGATGATATTCGCGATAGCCCTTAAGCTCCCCTCTCAATTGGTGATCTTTATATTTAGGAGCTAATTTTTTACCCAAGGCCAACGTCTCGATTACAAATTCTACTCTTACCCCCTTCTTAACCAAAAGACCAGCTAATTTAATCTTCTTAAACGATTTTTCAAAATCCCGAGTGCGTTTAATCGTATACATGGTTGCCAAAACCTACAAACCCCTTAACGCTTCGCGGGCAGTTTTAAATCCGCGACTTTTTTTGGCTTCAGCTACCTGCCTATCAAAACGCGCTTTGATCACTGCCAAATTGTTAGTTGGGATAAAAGGCAAACCGTCCTCTCTTACCACCTGTGAGAGAAAAAGTTTGACCGCACTCGACATATCCAACCCAAGCCTAGAGAGCGTTTTGTTCGCCTCCGTCTTGGCTCGATTTTCAATTCTAATACTTAAAGTTGCCATAATCTTATTATAGACTTTGTAATGACGTTGTCAATACACACAAGGCAGTAAATCTCACGCTTCGCGTGTCGGAGTGCAGGGATTCGAACCCTGAGTTCCACGCTTGCCCGCCTTTGGCGGGAACCTTCACCCACTCACCTTTTTTCGATTTTCCGGTCGGGGCACTGGGATTCGAACCCAGAGTCTTACGAACCCGAATCGTAAATGTTACCGTTACACTATGCCCCGATAAAAAGGTGTCTGAGCGCGTCGTGGATGTTACCATTACATTTACCCCTTAGCTTAGCTTTGGGGCGACACTCCGAAATTATCGTTAATTTCTAGCTGATATTAGCACAGTTCCCCTACTTCGCCAAGATTAAAAAATATCCTCCAAATAGTCGATTTTAAGAACTTGGCCACTCCCCTCTTCTAAATAAACCGAAATCGCGTCAACTTGCCATTCGGCTTCGTCGTTAATTTTCTTTTCGAGGAGATAAGTTTGAATCGCGCGTGAGAGACGCTTAATTTTCCACGGGTGAATATTGTCTTCGGGCTCATAAAAGTCGAGTTTGGGAGCCGAACTCCCAAACTTTGGGAGTTCGGCTCCCAAACCCGGCCTCGTCACCGTTTTGACTTCCACAAAATACAGGGCACTCCCCTTTTGGGCTACGATGTCCAATTCGCCCCAGGGTTTGCGATAATTGCGATCCAAAATTCGAAAGCCTTTGGCCTTTAGATATTTCACGGCTTCATCTTCCCCCTTTTGGCCAATTATTTGCTTCTGGGTTTTGTTGGAAGCTTGTTTTTTATCGTTATTTTGCCTCATTTTTAATTAAGAGTGTTTCACGTGAAACACTATGGGTCAAGGCCACCAAATAGGTATTTTTAAAGACTGTTTTATAGATAATAACCTTATTTTGAGCCATTTTATCCTATTTTCTAAAAGAAATTCTTTAGAACTAAAAGGCGTCTTTTATCCCCATTGACCACAGGTTTATCCACAGATTAAGTTAATATCCAAAATCATTGAAAAAATATTTGATCTCATTTATAATGTGGGGCAAGCGGGTATGGTTTAGTGGTAGAACACGTCCTTGCCAAGGATGAGACGGGGTTTCGATTACCCCTACCCGCACCAATTTATTAAAATCTTGCTTATTTAGCAGTGGGCACGGGGAGACTCGAACTCCCAAGGATTGCTCCATACGCTTCTGAAGCGTACGCGTCTACCAATTTCGCCACGCGCCCATTTCTATTTTCAAAGTGCCCTCGGCAGGAATCGAACCCACATCAACAGTTCCGAAGACTGTTGTTCTATCCGTTGAACTACGAGGGCTGACAAAGAGAACCCTTTAATTCTAGCGACTTTTTGAGTATTTAGCAAAAATTGGTTCGACAAGTTTACCATAAAAAGCTAAAATGACACTATGATTAATTCCGTCAAGCTAAAATTGAATGTTCCACGTGAAATCCTAGATATTGTCGAAACCTTGCAAAAAGAGGGGTTTTTAGCCTATTTAGTCGGAGGTTGCGTGCGTGATAGCCTAATAGGAAGGAAACCCAAAGATTGGGATATCACGACCAATGCTAGCCCAGAGCAAATCCAACCACTTTTTCCCAAAACTGTTTACGAAAACTCATTTGGAACAGTCACGATTGTCAACGAGAGCGTGCCCCGCGAAGCTTTAGCAAAGTGGGGAGAGACTTTAAAAAATGTGGAGATCACACCCTTTCGCACTGAGGCCAATTATTCGGACCGTCGCCATCCAGACCAAATTAAATTTAGTGACAAACTATCGGACGATCTCTCGCGTCGCGATTTTACCATCAACGCTTTGGCCTATAACCCGTCTGATAGCGAATTAATTGACCTATACGGTGGGGTTAAGGACATAAAGGACAAGCTGGTCAAAACGGTTGGGGAGGCCGACCGACGCTTCTCTGAAGACGCTTTGCGCCTGCTTAGGGCTGTTAGATTAGCTTGTGAGCTCGGTTTCACGTGCAACCAAGAGGTTCTGGCCAGTATTTCTCGCAATTCTGGCTTGATAAAAGAGATTGCTGTGGAGCGAATTAAAGATGAGTTTGTAAAGATAATAGATTCGCCAGCTCCGATGAATGGCCTTATTTTAAGCCACCAAACTGGGCTTCTTCAATATATTATCCCCGAACTAGAAGCCGGCATAGGCTTAGAGCAAAAAGGGGAGCATATTTATGATGTTTGGGAGCACACCCTGCGGGCCGTCCAACATGCTAGCGACAAAAATTACCCGTTACATGTGAAACTGGCCGCCCTATTTCATGATATAGGTAAACCCAAAACCCGCCGTCCCGGGTTAAAAGGTAAAGAATTCACCTTCTATGGCCATGAGGTAGCGGGGGAAAGAATAACGGTTAAAGTCATGTCTCGGCTCAAGTTTTCGAATAAAGAAATCGAATTAGTCCAAAAAATGGTGAGAAATCATATGTTTTTTGCCGATCCCGAGAAAATCACCCTCTCGGCCGTGCGCCGAGTCATTGTTAATGTTGGCCCAGAATACATCTGGGACCTCATGAATTTGCGCATTTGTGACCGAATCGGGATGGGTCGACCCAAAGAAGAACCTTATCGTCTGCGAAAATACGAATCCATGATTGAGGAGGCCCTGCGCGCGCCCACTTCGGTCGGGATGTTAAAAATCGACGGGAAACGGGTGATGGAGGTTACACGGGAAACACCCGGACCCAAAATTGGCTATATTTTAAACGCTTTATTGGAAGAAGCCCTCGAAAACCCTGATATAAATAATGAGGTGTTTCTCGTGAAACGGGTAGAGGAATTGGCTAAATTGTCTGAAAAAGAGTTGATTGCCTTAGCCGAGAAAGGGAAAGATAAAAAAGAAGAGGTAGAACAAGAAGAGCTTAAAAAAATTCGAGACAAGTATCGCGTCAAATAATAAACTGAACCACCCAGCGCGAAGCATAAGTGGCTCTATGAGAGTAGGCGGTTGACTTGCGCCAGACCGTAATTGTTTCCAGATTAAGGCTCTGGCCGGCCTTTCGAGCATGGAATTCATCCATAATTCTTCTGAATTCCGAAGCTCGACACTCGGGGCAATAGCACCACAGGAGGGTGAAGATTTCACTTCTCGAGACATCCACCTCTCCCCATGGGGCATTCCCCATTCTTGCCCGATGACACTTCTGGCAAACCAGAATGCTCGGCTTCATATTGTGTCCTCCTTCCACATTTTTATTAGCTGAATCCTCAAAAGGACAGCTGGTTGGAATTAATGAAGGACATTTTGAGAGAACAAATCAATGTCTGATAGAATTATATCCCTAACAAAAAGATTGTCCAATAGTCTGTCCTTGATAAAAAGTGGATAACTCGTGCCCCGCGTAGCTTTAGCGAAGTGGGGTGAGTTATCCACAGGGCTATTTTTCGTAAAATTATTTTTGATTTTATTTTTGACTATGAAATTTCTGGTGCACTTCGCGTAATTGTTTGTCAGTCACATGCGTATAAATTTGCGTCGTTGACACACTTGAGTGACCCAACATCATTTGGACCGAGCGAATATCAGCGCCATTTTGCAAGAGATCGGTCGCGAAAGAGTGGCGCAAAGTATGAGGCGTCACCTTCTTCGTAATACCCGCTTTGATCGCGTATTTTTTAATAATTCGCTCGATCGAACGGGGAGTGAGACGCCCCTCATGGTTAACTTTGCCTGTCCTAAGGGAAGTCGAAGGATTGATCTCCGACAAACTAGAGAAGAGCGCCTCGTTCAGTTCTCCTCTTTTAGCCAGATAAGTTTTGATCGCTTGACGAGCCGAATCAGAGAGAAAAACCAAGCGCACCTTTTCGCCTTTGCCTCGGATCGAAAACTCGTCTCGGTCTAGATTGATGGTGTCCCGATCAAGTGAGCATAATTCTGAAACCCGCAAACCGGTCGAGAAAAATAATTCCAACATTGCCCGATCACGCAAGTTTTTGAGCTCGCGCGTCTTTCTTTCTTTGTCGCTTAGACCTGGCTCAATCTTGTCTTGGCTAGGCATCTCAATCAAACGCCGAAGCTCTTGATCCGAAATCAAATCCAAATCCCGCCCGGCCGTCTTGGCTAATTCGATTTTCTCGGGCGCCAAAGAGGGGATCGAGCGTTTGGCCAAATATTTCAAAAACACCCTCAACGCAATCAAATGATAATTCTGCGTATTTTTCTTGAGAGTATTAGGGCCAGAAGTCGAACCGGCTCGAGAAGTCGTATCTCGCGTAGCCAGATCCGACTTCGCCGAGCCGACCATAGCTAAATGCGCCTTCGCGGCTTTGGTGCTCTGCCGATTCAACCACAACCGATACTGCCTCACCGCCTCATCCGTAATATCCCCCGGCGATTTAACCCCCGCCTGCTTAAAAAACCGCGTCAAATAACGATCATAATTCTCCACCGTCTTCAACGACCGCCCCTTCTCAATCTCAAGATACTCCAAAAACTCTTGTTTTAGTTTATTGATATCAGCCACAACTCCATTATACCATCCCTTCACGAAAAATTGTGCGACATTGGCCCCTCTTTAAAAAGATTGTTCGAAACCCGACAAGAGGGTATAATTTAGGGGATGGAAGACCCGTTTTTAAATGACTTATGGCAAGACTTGGGCAATTATGACAAGGGTGAAACTTTCGAGGAAGCTGAAAATCACCAGAAAGAAACCCCTTCGTTGGCCTATTTGAGGTTAAAAAATATCGGTGAACACAGCCCGCTAGCTGATAGCTTAGTTAAAGATATTCAAAATTCAATTATTCGATATATCGAAACCATCGACGCCCTAACCGTGGCGAAAATTAAAAAAGACGAGCCCAAAGAAAGAGAGCGATCCGATTTAGCCAGACGCCTAGCTCATAATGCCCTAATCAGTAATCTTAATATCCTGAACCGTTATTGTTTGAAAAATGGCCTTGACACCGGGTGGAGAATCATGATAGGGTCAGATCGGGATCAGGTCAAAACTTGGGCTCTTGGAGTGGCCAAAGAGGTCATCCAAGAAAGACTGCGGTAGATTAAGAGGTGTGCGTCATGGAGTTGCGAGAATTCAAAGAGGCCTGCGAGCAGGCCGGGTTGGGCGAACTCTGGGCCGAGTTGACCCTGTTCGCGGTCAAACAACGACAGATCGCCATCGAGCTTGGGGACGCCATTCAGACGTTCCGAGCGAAAAGGACCGAGCTCTTGGCCCTGGCGAGAGCGAAGGGTCTCGTCGTCCCCGACAAGTTGGCTAACGACGAGGTCGCCAACTTGTCGGCTTGACACGAAGTTGCCTCGTCACCAAAGACCGGAGAATCGCCCTAGGCGGTTCTCCGGTTATATTTTTGTTAACACGGGTTATTTTTAATGATAAAATCAGCCTTTATTAGCCCCTTATTCAACCCCTTGACATCGGGGATAGATTTATGCTAAGATAAAAGAGTATCGATAAGAGGATGGAAATTGGTCTTTGTAAGTAGTTAAGGTTACGGTTCGCGCAACTGACACCAGCCTTGTGGCTGGAGTTGGGGAAAACCGCGTGGATCGTTGGCGTTGTTGGGGGCAATGCCACCAACAGAATGGAAGGAGAGTACCTATGAAGCAGATGATAACGGCCGGACTTGTTGTGTTGTTGGCGTTGTTCGCCTGGGGCGATGAGGTCGCCGTTCAGGAGGACCAGGAGTTGGCCGTGGCGGAAGCCAACAGTGGCCGGCTTATTCCCGACATCGAGGTGATGGGTGGGAAACTGTCCATCCATGGCTTTGTGAACGTTGAAGCCACCTCGAGCGAGGGCGTCGGGTCGGAAGCAACGTGGGGTAATTTCCGGGTTAACTCCAATTGGGCCAAAGGCAAGCTCTTGCTGCATACGCAGATAAACTTCGCCGACATGCAGGGTCCGGACGATGAGGGGAATTGGCTCCGAGAAGCGACCGTCGGTTGGAAAATTGACGACAAGTTTACCCTTAGTGGAGGACGACTGTTCGTTGCTGGAGGAATGTCAACTCCGGGCCAGTATGACTTGGAAACAATCCGCTACCCGAACAGCCTCCCATTCAACTGCTACGCCTATGGCGTACAGGGAACATGGGACAGTGAACACTGGTTCATCATGGGAGACGTTACTGGGAAGTCGGGTCTCTCGTTTCTGGATGAAGAGAATTTCGAAGCCTTCGAGGTTTCGGCGTTCATCCAACGGAAGTTTGAGTCAGGTTCGGCCCTGAACTTCACGACCCAAATTTCCCGGGACTTCCAACGCTATGGCCTGGGAGGGGGAGTTGCCCTCTCGACCGAGAAAACGATCAGGCTGCGGGGTGAAGGTTACTACGTGGCAAACCGCGACGAAGAGACCAGCGACATGATCGGTGGCTATGTCCTTGTCACTTGGCAAGCTACTAAGTGGCTCGAGTTGTTCGGGCAGGCCGACCACCGCCAGTGGTTAGCCAAGGAGTGGACGGAGACATCGGTCTCCGTTGACCCCGAAACGCTCAATATCTCCTGCGAGACCGAGGCATTCAAGAGCTCGGGGGAGGGTCTGACCACCCTGTCTCTCGGGGGGTCAATCAAGGCTGGAGAAAACGTGACCTTTCGAGGCAACGTCGAGCTCCCGTTCGACGGAAGCACCTCGAGTCCCGACCCGATGATCAACGGGCTGGTCCAGGTTGAATTCTAACCTGACAAGCCCATCTATTCGTTTCCCCTTTCGTTCACGGGAACCGTGCTGACCAGCCGGTGCCCTTTTACTTTAAAATATCAATCTAAAACTGGCCTATTGCATTATTTTTTGAGCTGTGCTAGAATTCACCCTGTTGAGTAATAATGCTTCAGCATCATAAAATTATTAATAATTTTTACTCAATAGGGTAAACCCATGATTTCGACAAAAAAGAAAGAGTCAATTATTAAGAAAACGGCCAAGCACGAGAAGGATACCGGTTCGTCCGCGGTCCAGATCGCGCTCATTACCGAGCGGATTGAGGAGTTGGCCAGTCATTTGAAAAAGAATCCTAAAGACTATCATTCGCGTCGCGGATTGCTTAAACTCGTGGCCGATCGTCGCAAACATCAACGTTATTTAGATACCAAAAACAAAGTGGCGGAAATTACCGTCGCGCTCTAAATTTGTTTTTTAATTCTTTTCTCTTTATTTTGTCCCCATGGTATGATTAACCCTGTGGAATATAGCGAAAATTCCACGGGGTAAACCCAGGTCGTTTTTTATAAGCTTTAGTTTTTTACAATTTTTGAATTTTAAACTGCGATTTTGCATTTTGATTTTTGAATTTTGAGTTATTATCATGAGTATCAAACATAAGAATCAGCGCGTGGGAGTTTTTATCGACACGCAGAACCTTTATCATAGCGCCAAAAATCTTTATAACGGGGCTCGCGTCAATTTCGGTCAAGTGCTGAAAGACGCGTTAGCCGGTCGCGAGTTAATCCGCGCCATCGCCTATATGGTGACGACCGAGGCGGGGGATGAAAAGAATTTCATCGAAGCCCTCGGCAAAATTGGCATTGAAGTTAAGACCAAAGATTTACAGATTTTCGTTGACGGTTCGAAAAAGGCTGACTGGGATGTTGGCTTAGCCGTGGACGCTATTAAAACAGCCCCCAAACTCGACACCGTCATTATTGGTTCGGGCGACGGTGACTTCGTTCCGCTCGTCGAGTATCTCAAAGAGAATATGGGCGCTCAAGTCGAAGTGGTCGCTTTTGGCAAGAGCTCTTCGGCCAAACTCAAAGAGACCACCGACGACTTTTTGGACCTTTGTTACAACCCGCGCAAGTATTTGATTACTGGCGCCAATGGTCACAACAACAAACGCCCGACTACCACTCCTAAAGTAACTATTTGACAAGATAACTAGAAACTGTTAGAATTTAATCGGGTTCGAAATAAAGAAAGGAGGAGTCCGATGATGAGAAAGAAAGATCTCACCACTTTGGCCATCTGGGTAGCGGGTCTGGTCGCCGAAAGCCGAGATCGGGGCCATTGGCGCCCCGTTCCGACCAAAGAGATTGACCAGGCCTGGGAAGCCATGGCCACAGAGGTCTTGGCTCATCGATCCGCCAAAGTGGCCGAGATCTTCCAGCATTTAAACTGGAAGGTCAAGGTCGAATACTTTGGTGGGATGTTGAGCCGACAGGCCTTTGAGGAATTATACCTTGAAGCCCTCCGACGACACCGAGAGCGGCAGCGAGCCGACTAAATCGGCTTGAGCTCGTTTTTCGCGCGACGTTGGCTAATTTATAGCCAACGTCGCCTTTGTTTTGACTCGGCAAATCTGCTTGACAAAGGTATCAGGTTTGATATAATAAGAAGTAAGGTTGAACAAAGGAGACAGTCATGTTGAAACTTTTGGGAATTTGTTTGTTTTGCGCCTTTTTCTTCTGGCTCGAATGCCGAAGGTATTGGCGCGAGATGAAACGCCGGCAAGATTTTCGCCGGCGAGTGATGAAGATGAGCCAGACCCAGTAGTTGAGGGTCTAGCGTTCCAGCCCCCGCTCGTCCGCCTTTGGCGGACGAGCGGGGGATTCGTTTTTCACTTTGAGTTCTCGCCAAAATTCAAACTTTATGTTATGTTTTAGATATTAACAATTTAATCAGAGTGGTGGTTAGATAAGTAGGTTTGGCGGGCAAATTATCCCCAGATCTAAAATCTACTCATCACTCCCAAGTGATTATGACTAAAAAAGAATACTCGCTCGAGGTAGGGGGCCGGACTTTAACGGCCATGTTTACGGATTTAGCCGATCAAGCCACCGGCTCGGTCATTATTAAGTATGGCGAAACGGTCGTGCTAGCCACCGCCGTCCTCTCGCCCAAAACGAAAGAGGACAGCGACTATTTCCCTCTCACCGTGGAATATGAGGAACGCTATTATGCCGCCGGCAAAATTGGCGGGGGCCGTTTTCAAAAACGCGAAGGCCGACCGTCGGAAGAAGCCGTGCTCTCTGGCCGGATTGTTGATCGCACGATTCGACCGCTTTTTGACAGTGCAATTCGTAACGAAATTCAAGTGATTATTACTGTGCTCTCACTGGACGAAGCGAACGACCCCGATGTCTTAGCGATTATGGGCGCGTCATTGGCGCTCGCCACTTCGCCCATCCCGTGGGGCGGACCAGTCTCCGCTGTCCGACTCGGTCAACTTTCGACCGACCAAAATTTAATTATCAATCCCACTTATGACGAACGAGTCAAAGGAATTTTTGACCTCTTAGTTTGCGGGGATGAAGGAAAAATCAATATGCTCGAGGCTGAAGGCCAAGAAATTGTCGAGGTCAAAGTTAAAGAGGCCTTTAAAGTGGCCTTAGGTGAAATCGAAAAAATTCAAGCTTGGCAAAAGCAAATCATTGCTGATATTAAACCAATTAAAATTGATTTAAATTTACCAACCGTCCCTGTTGAAACAGAACAAATTTTTGCCGAAAATATTGCGCCCCAAATTGAAGAGGTGATGTTCGCGGGAGTAGGGAAGAAGTCCGCCGACAGCTTGAAAGAAGCCTGGCTCAAATTGCGCGACGAAAAAATGCCCGAAGCTAATCTCGGCGCGTGGCTTGGTTTCTTCGAAAATAAAATTGACAAAATTGTTCATCAAGAAGCAATCAAAAACAAACGCCGAACTGATGGGCGAAAACTCGATGAGGTTCGCTCGCTCTTCGCTCAAGCCGGTGGTTTTTCTAAAGTCATCCACGGCGCCGGTCTATTTTATCGAGGCACCACTCACGTCTTAACCACCCTAACTTTAAGCGGACCCAAAAATGCCCAATTGGTTGAGGGGATGGAAGGGGAGCGCACGCAATACTTCATGCATCATTATAATTTCCCACCTTTCTCGGTCGGCGAAACCGGTCGCGTTGGCAATCCGTCCCGTCGCTCGATTGGTCACGGCGCGTTGGCCGAAAAATCTTTGCGCGGGGTCATCCCCAATCGCGAAACTTTTCCTTACACAATTCGGTTAGTCTCGGAAGTTTTTGCTTCTAATGGCTCAAGCTCTCAAGCTTCGATTTGCGCCAGCACCTTGGCCTTAATGGATGGAGGCGTGCCGATTAAAAATCCGGTCGCCGGCATCTCGATTGGTTTGATGTATCAAGACGATCAAAATTACGAATTACTCACCGATATTCAAGGCGTTGAAGATCATTATGGTGATATGGATTTCAAGGTAGCTGGCACCAAAGACGGCATTACGGGCATTCAGCTCGATATTAAAATGGGCGGGATTCCCGTCGTAATTCTTGATCAAGCCGTTGACCAAGCCCGAGTAGCCCGCGAACAAATTCTGGCCAAAATGGCTGAGGCCTTGCCCACCCCTCGAGCCGAGATTAACCCTTCGGCTCCCAAAATTATTAAGATTACGATTCCGGTTGAAAAAATCGGCTCAGTCATTGGCCCGGGCGGAAAGATGATCCAAAAGATTTCGGCTGAAACTGGTTCAGAAATTGAAATTGAAGATGATGGTTCAGTTTATATCACCGGTCAAATTGAGGGCGCTAACCAAGCGAAGCAAATAATTGAGACCCTGTGCCACGAATACAAAGCGGGTGAGAAATTTGAGGGTGAGGTGGTTCGCTTGATGGACTTCGGTGCTTTTATCCAAATTGCCCCCGACACTGACGGCTTGGTTCATGTGTCAGAAATTGCGCCGTTTCGCATTGAGAAAATTAGCGACGCCGTCAAAATCGGCGAACGCGTGCCCGTCGTGATTAAAGAAATTGATGAAAAAAATCGGATTAACCTCTCGATTAAACAAGCTGACCCCGACTGGGCCAAGAAAAAAGGTTTGACCCCTTCGACTAATCCACCAAGAACCGGTTTCACCCCTAGAAACTAAAATGTTAATCGGTTATAATGTTAGTCAATGGCTGATGACTTAACAAAAACCCCAACCCCGACTCCAGCAATTTCGACTCCCGTGGCAACGACTGATGATCAGCAAAAACAAACCGTGACCACCGAAGAAAGTCGTGAGGAAAAATTGCGTCGCGCTAAAATTGCGATGGAAGGTTTGGATCGCACGATTCGACGCGAAGCGAACGAAAAAGAGGAAGAGGCGAGTGAAGAAAAACAGCAATTAAATAAATTGTTGTTGTTGTTGGATCATGAAAAAGAACTTCAGGAATTAACTTGGGTTAATCTTGATGATAAACGCGCCAGCCTCAAGAAAATTCTCGAGCCAATTTTAGCCGAAGAAGACAAAATCGAGAGCGAAGAAACTAGCATTGAAAGCCAAGAAGAAGTGACGGTCGCGCCCGAGGCGAAACGAGCAATCGAACAAAAACGCTGGCAAACCCAAGAGGCCCGCAAAAAAGTTGAGGAGGAGAAATGGCTCGTTGAAGAGAAAATTGAGAAAATCGATAAGCAAATCGACGAGATTAAACAAAAATACCAAAAACTCTTGGCCCAAGAAGAGGAGCTACGTCAAAAAATTCAATCAATTGACGAGCAAATGCTTCTCCAGCAAGAAGTCTTACGCCAACAACATGATCTTGAGGAGCAAAAGCGTCGGCAAGAAACCCTCAAACAAATTGACGAGCAAAAACGAGACGAGGAGACCAGTAAGCGACACTTAGTGGAAACTGAACAAGCAGAAAAATCTAAACACGAAGCGGAAGAGGCAAAAAAGCAGGCCGAAATTCAAAAACAAGATCTCGAGCAAGCCGAGACAAAAGAAAAAGAGCGTCTAGAAAAATTACGTCAAGCCGAAGAAGAACGCCAAAAACAAGAATCCGCTCGGCGACTCCAAGCCCAACAAGAACGCGAGCAAGAATTAAAGAAAAAAATTACTGACGCGATTGACCAAAATAAAGCGTCTACCCCACCACCAACTGCCCCCGTTGAGCCTCCTCCTCCAACCCCAACCTCCGAACCGGCCCCCAGCAAACAAGAAGAGAAAAACGCTGAATTGTGTCGAGCGCTAGAACTAGAAAGAATTAAGCGCGAGAACGAAGAGGCGGAAATCGAAAGAAAAAAAAGACTAGCTGAAAAGAATCGCTCAACCATTAACGAAATCAAGGAGTCCGAAGGCTCGCTTGAACCACTCCGCACTCTAAAAGGGGATTTAGTTGAAGCGCTTAAAAAGCAAAAAGTTTCATCTGACGATCTCGCCCACGTCAACAAAAAAATCTTCCCTTGGGCCAAGTAACAATTATGGATACGCCGTTAAACAACGATAGCGACCCCAGACTCCGCGCTCGGTTGGCCTTAACGGGTGAGCGCGAAATTGAAGACTGGCAAAAAGAAAAAGAGTATCTTGAGAAACGAAAACTGGAGGCCGCTAAAGCCTTAGCCTCAGACGAACAGAAAAAAATTCAAGCGGAAAAGGATCAGGCCGAGCAACGCAAAATTGAGGCTCAGAAAAAATTAGCCGAACTCGAAACCGTTCGTCGAGCCGAAGAGGAACTCAAGAAAAAAGACATTTCCGCTCAACAACGAGACAAAGACCTTGCGCAAGAAAAATTACGCCAAGCCAAAATCAAACAAATTCTTGATTCTCGAAAAACAATTGAGGGGATTAGACGGACGCCCCAAAATCAGCTTTCTTCCATCCACACTCTGACCGACGACCTAAGTAGTGCCATCAAAGACAAGGGTTTTACGGCCACTCGCTTAGCCCAAGCCAATCGATCAGAAAAAAAAGAAATCGAAAAAACCGTTTCTTGGCGAAAAATTATTATTTTGACGCTGAGTTTTGTTCTCGTCTTCGGCGGTTTAACCGCGGTCAGTTGGTCGCTCTGGCAAAGAACCATCCAGAGTCAGGTCCCAGCCATTTTGACCCACGATTCAATTGTCTTTGCCGATGAGCATATCGCCCTCGATTTAAAAAATAAATCGCCCGAGCAAATTCAGTCAGAATTAAAAACTCTTAGCCTTGAAAGTGCCTCTACCGTTTCGGCGCGAGAACAAATCAAAGATATTTATTTTGTTTATGAAATAACCCAAACGACCAACGAAGGGGTAGTGACCGAGAAAAAAATCGCCGGTCCGACCCTCTTCGCCACTAGCACCGGCCTAATTATCACCGACGACCTACTTCGCTTCTTAGAACCCGACTTTATGTTGGGCCTATATATCGGAGCGCAAGCCGAACCATTTTATATTTTTAAAACTAATTCTTACAAAAACTCGGCTGACGCCTTGCTCCACAACGAAAATGGAATTGTTAGCCAACTTTTATCACCCTTTCTCGATTTAGAAACAACCATCAAAATTCAATTGACCCCCTTCCAAGATAAGACGATTGCCAATCGCGGTTTGCGTTTAATTATTGATCAAGACAACCAAACCCTCGCTCTTTACACTTGGCTTGACCAAAATACCATCGCCGTCACCACCAACGAATACGCGTTAGAAAAAGTTTTGAACTCCTTTCTCACTCCTAAACCAATTGTTAAATAAGGCGATTTTTGTAATTGACCCCGTGGAGTATAGCGAAAACTCCACCGGGTTGACAAAACAGTCAAATCTGCTAAACTAGTTGTGTTATGGTATTAGAATTTCCACAAGAAAAGAAGCGAACTCCCGCTGAAGAGCAGGTCTATTTTGATCGCCTAGAAAAAGAAAAGGTCTCTCTTTTAGACAAACTGGGCACATTAAAAAACGAAGAAATTGGCAAAATAGATTCGGCTGATGATTTAGCCGGCACCCAACAAGACCGCGTCAGAAAAGAGGAGACAGCCAATAACCTCAACGAACGGCTAGAGGAAATAAAAAAGACCATTACCTGGGCGAGAGAAAACGGTTTCATTTGTTCGGTCTGCCACAAAAAAATTGAAACTGGTCGTCTTGACGCAGACCCCGCCTCTATTACCTGTAAGGAACACCTCGCAAATGAAGACGATAAACTTGGGCTCGCCGCCTAGTTTGCGTTATAATTAGTTCACCCTGTTTAGTATAAACAGGTTTTTGTTGTTTAGCATGCTATACTTGTAGCAATGGGTCGAATTATTATAAGTGGAATTATGTTTTACTTAACAGGGTAAATGGTCGCCAAAATAAACTCGGCCCAAATCGTCGGCCTCAAGACCGATATTATTGAGGTTGAGGTTGATATCAATCGGGGCTTGCAAGCTTTCAATATTGTTGGCTTGCCTGATAAAGCGGTGGCCGAAGCTAAGGACCGGATTAATTCGGCCATTAAAAATTCTGGTTTCAAAGCGCCCCAAAAGGGCAACAAGAAGGTTATCGTTTCACTCGCGCCCGCTAATTTGCGCAAAGAAGGGTCAACCTTTGATTTGGCCATTGCTTTGGGTTATCTTTTGTCGGTCGGCGAAATCAGATTTGACCCCAAACAAAAATTATTTGTCGGCGAATTAGCCCTTGATGGCAGTTTGCGTCCCGTCGCCGGCGCGCTCTTAATCGCCCAAAAGGCCAAAATCACGGCTTCACCGAAATTTATTTACCCGCCGAGAACGCCAGGGAAGCAGCCCTCATCCGCGGACTCACTATCTACCCTTGTCAAACTCTCAAAGAAATAACTAATCACTTATTGGCGCAAAGACCCAATAGCCGAAGTGTTGGACCCGACGGCGAAGTTTATGAATTAAAAAAAATTACGCCCGTGGAAGAAACCCAAATTACCATCACCGACCACGATGGCACTTTCGACTTTGCCGAAATTCGAGGACAACAAACTGCTAAGCGGGGCTTAGAGATTGCGGCCGCCGGTGGCCATAACGTAGCCATGTATGGTCCACCCGGCACGGGTAAAACCATGCTCGCTCGTGCCTTCACCGCCATTATGCCTCCGCTCGGGATTGACGAGGTGATTGAGGTTACCGGTATTCATTCGGCCGCCAACGCCTTGGCCGGCGAATTGATTACCCATCCACCCTTTCGTTCGCCCCACCACACTTCCTCTTATGTCTCGCTTGTCGGCGGAGGGGCTTGGCCCAAGCCGGGCGAAATTACCATGGCCCATCGGGGCGTTTTGTTTCTCGACGAATTTCCCGAATTTGATAAAAAAGTAATTGAGGCCCTGCGTCAACCGCTAGAAGATCGGGTCATTAGTGTCGCTCGCGCCCGCGGGTCGATGGTCTTTCCTGCTAGTTTCATCTTGGTTGCCGCCCTTAACCCTTGCCCGTGCGGTTTCAAAGGTTCGCGCGTCAAGGAATGCACTTGCACCCAATCGCAAATTCAAAAATACAGTCGCAAAGTTTCGGGCCCGATTATCGATCGCATCGATATTTGGCTGGATGTACCCCAAATTAATCATGACGAGCTCTCAAGTAATAAGCCGAGCGGTGAGCCGTCGCAAAAAATCAGAGAACGAGTTTTAGTCGCGCGCGAGCACCAAGCTAAACGCTTTTATGATATTAAAAATATCAATAATAATGGTGAGATGGGCGTCAAAGAACTAAAAAAATACGCCCCGCTTTCCGATTCCTCATTCAAACTCCTTAACGATTCGGCCAAAAGATTAAATTTATCCGCCCGTGCTTATCATCGCGTCATTAAACTGGCTCGCACCATCGCCGACCTCGCCGGCGCGCCCGATATCCAAGACCAACACCTCCTCGAAGCCCTCCAATACCGCCCAAAGAATATTTTTGAATAATCTAAAACGGATTACTCGCCCCGCGAACTTCGAAGTGGAGATGGGAGCCAGTTGATTTACCAGTGCTACCCATTTTGCCAACCATTTCGCCTTGACTAACCTTATCACCGGCCGAGACCAATAGCTGACTCAAGTGAGCATAAAGCGTCTGGGTACCATTGGGGTGGGAAACAACAAGATAATTACCGTAACCGCCGTTCCAACCACTCGATTTGGCAATAATTACTTTGCCACTAGCCGAAGCATAGATTGGCGTGCCAAGCGGAGCGGCCATGTCGATCGCGTTATGACCATGGAGACCTTGGGTTCGACGATAATTAGCCACTGGTTTAGCATAATAGCCGGAATAACTCGGACCGATATATTTGGCCGGCAAAGTTGAGCCCGGCTTGGCCGAAGACACGATTGTCCCATCTTGACCGTCTGGAATAATGATCGAATCACCGACCTTCAACCCCTTAGTTAGATCAAGGTTGTTATAAGCAATAATTTCTTCAACATTACCGTTATATTTTTTTGCCAGAGATTTCAGTGTATCACCATTTTTCACGGTAATTTTAAGACCGGTAATCGGCAAAATAGTTAGAGTCTCGCCCGGCCGGATAATATCGCCCCTTTTGATGTCGTTAGACCAACGAAGAGTATTAACCGAAACATTATACATTTGCGCGATTTCGTCGAGTGTATCTCCCGGGCGAACAGTATAGACACTAATCAAATCCGACGGAGCTTGATTCTCTTTAATGTCAACCACTGTCCCCATTGGCCCCGCTTCAGAAAAAACGGCACTCCCGCCAGTGATTTCAGTCTCGACCTCTGCCTGGGGCGAGCTCGTGGCTAAATTGTCGGAGGCCGGTTCCAATAGGCCCATATTTTGAGAATTGGTCTCGGTTTGCTGATCTTCTGCCAGTTTAACGCCCCCCATTGCTTGCCCAACCGAAGCCGTTAAAAAACCAGCCAAAGAGGACAAAATACCCCCCTCGGCCGTTTGCGCCACCGAGAAGGAAAGAACCGCCACCAAGACGGCAAAAACGATGAATTTATATTGTTTGGATTTAAAAATAAGCCTAAATTTAGAAAAAACGGCTAAAATCAATCTTTCATTCGGCCCCTTAATGCTAGCCTAAGTGGTCCAAACTGGCAACCGAGTTATGCACCCTTCGCCCTTCGTTAATTTCTCAACCGTTTATTGATATCCGCCTCGATATCATTAAGATCTTGACCGAAGCGGAGACGCGAGAGCTCTTTGAGGCCATCGCGAACGACGGCCGAGCCACCGGTCGGCCAAGTGATTTTCATGTTAAATGGTTTGGACGGTTCGCCATTGACCAGAATCTTGGCAAAAGCGTTCAGGTTTTCGATACTAATTAAATCTTTCTCGTTGAAGGTCGGGCCCAAATGCTTAACTAGGGTCTCGGCATCCGGCGGACCAACGCGAAAGGAAACCATATTCCCCACGTTGCCAAAGACCGCTTCGCGGATATTATCTTTGAGTTGGGCAATAAATTGGTGGGCAACAATGAGATTGAGTCGATACTTGCGCGCTTCCGAAAGAATGACAGCAATCGAATCGGTCGTGTAATTTTGGAACTCATCAATATAGAGATAAAAATCGCGTCGAGCTTTCTCATCAGCAATATCCACCCGCGACAAGGCCGCCTTCAAAATTTTGCCGACCACCACCATCCCGAGGAGAGAGGAGGAGAGGTCGCCCACCTTACCCTTCGAGAGATTAACCAACAAAATTTTCCCCTCATCCATCGCCTGACGAAAATCAAAAGAGGATTTGGGTTGGCCAATAATTGGCCGCAAATAGGAATTAGAAATAAAATTATCAAATTTGGATGAGATATAAGGCGCAAAATTACCCAAACTTTGATCACCCGTCGTTTTTGTCACCTCCTTAGTCCAAAAATCAATAATTTGGGGATTGGTTGAGCGCGCCAATTTGCGCTTCCGAAATTCTTCGTCAGTGAAAACGCGCGGAATCTCCATCAAGGTCGCCGGCTCATTAACCATATCGTCCATCAACAAGTAGAGGGCACTTCGCATATAGCGCTCAAACATTGGACCCATTGATTGCTTATCGAAAAGTTGATTGAAAATGGAAAGGAGTTCATTAACGATAAAAGTTTTTTCTTCTGGCTTGTTAAAATCGTATTCAAGAATATTAAGCCCCAGTGGTCGTTCGCGATCGCCCGGATCAAAAACGATGATGTCGTCAATGCGTTCCTTCGGCACGAAGGCTAAAATTTTCTCGATGGTATCGCCGTGCGGGTCAATCACACAGAGGCCCTTGTCATTAGCAATATCTTGCAAGGCCAGATTCTGGATCAAAACCGATTTACCGGTACCGGTCTGGCCAATAATATAGAGATGACGGCGACGATCTTCGTCGGTCAGGCGAACCTCCTTGGTCGCGCCCCGAAAAACGCTATCGCCCAATTTGAGACCCTCTTTGGGAATAATTTCTGGCGGAGGCGCCTCTTTCGAACGAAGCCAAGAAACATTCGGGACATCGGAGGTATGAGTCGGTAAATGAAAGATGCTGGCCAATTCTTCAGTATTCAAAACCATTTTTTGCACTTTATTAAAATCGCGGAAAACATAATTGAAAATGAGCGGGCGTTGTTTTTTGGGTTTGATAATTTTGAAACCATTGCGAATCGGCGAGGCCAATTTAGCAAAGGCACTCGACAAGGCGACAAAGAGATCCTCGGCTCGATTAGGGTCGATCGATGAAGTGACGAGGCGAACATTGACTTCAAAGAGGGGTTTAGTTAACTTCAAACCCACCGCTTTGACCATTTCTTCATCAATTTTGGGCGGAAGATTGGCCTCGGATTCTTTGGGTTTCGGCTTACCATTCCATTCCTGCTCAATATCCTTCAAGCTTAGATGATCCACGCGCGACACTTCAGAAAATTTTACCCCCCGTTTGAGTTTCTCAACCGCCCAGACCAAAGTTTTTTTTGTTTTCTCGGGCGCCGGCTGAAAAACCAATTGGATTGAAGCCCCTTCATCTTTTTCGCTAACTCGAGACAAAGTGCTCAAAATCGGCGCAAAAATATCGGCTTGGGCCTCTTGATAGGTGCCAATCGGCAAAAAATATTCTTTATTTAAAGCCAAGTAACCGGCCACGGCCGTGCCTTGAGGTTGGAAAATCGTATAATCAGGCACTTCTTCGACCTTAGCATCAAGAAATAATCCCTGAATCTCACGTTTAGCAAAATCGGTCATCCCTCGCGGAACCGACAAAAAGAAACCAATTTCCTCACCAACATTCTTCACTGACAACTCAAAAACAAAAGGTTGCTTAATCGAAGAAAGCGAATTAAAAAGTTGCTCGGTCAAATTAATTTCTTTCAAAAAATCCAATTTCTCATCTCCGGTCGCACGCGGAATTTTGATCGAGAGAATTTTGAGATTCAAGCTGGCCCACTCTCGACGCCGACGAACATACCAAAACGCGAGGCCGATGGCCACCGCCATTCCGCCAAGGACAATCAGGATTAAGTTAAAACTCGAAATCATTATTAAATTACTTTACTAACCCACGTTCTTTAAGCTCATCATAGAGCTTATCAACTAACGCATCGTGAAAAGCGTCAACGACAAATGGCTCTCGCCCAACCACTTCGTTAATCACTGACGTTATGCCCTTAGTTCCAATTTGAGCGACCAAGCCGTTAATCACCTCGGTCGTTTGGTCATCGAGGTGATCCAGATAACTATCACTCGCAAGCACGGCTTGAGCCGCCGTCGAAGCCGAAGAGGAATAAAGAGGAGTAGGTGTTGGGGTTTGCCCCGCTTTGGGCTCGGTCGAATCAAGAAACATCTCGCGCACCGACTGGCGAACCAAATCTTTTTCCTCAACAATCCCACCCGACTTTTCCAGCTCGTCACGCTTGGCCTCGATCATTTTTTGCAAATCCGCGATCTCTTGTTCTAAATTATTCATATGCTCTTAACCCTATTAAGTAAAAATTATCTGATAATTTTTATAATGCTTAAGCATTATTACTTTATAGGGTTAATTATATTATGATATAGTCTGTTAGTCTATTATTTTGGAAACTGATGTCTTACCTCGATCAATTAAATCCACCGCAAAAGGAGGCCGTTTTGCATCAAACGGGGCCATTATTGGTAATTGCGGGGGCGGGGGCGGGCAAAACACGAACCATTGCTTATCGCATTTTGCATTTGATTGAGTCAGGGATTAAGCCAGAAAATATTTTAGCCATTACTTTTACCAACAAGGCGGCGCGCGAGATGAGAGAGAGAGTAGAAAAATTGCTTCTTCGGCACGACGAAGCCTCTGGCGAAGTCGGCGGGGGAAAAAAGTTTGGAGGCGAAAACTCTGGACGCTTCGAGGTTTCGTCTCCGAACCCGATGATGACCACTTTTCATTCCTTTGGGGTTTTTGTTTTAAGGCACCGAGGCGAGCGAATTGGGTTAGCGAGACATTTCTCAATTCTCGATCGTGATGATTCGATCGCCAAAATTAAAGAAGCAATGCGCGCGCTGGCGATTGATGAAAAAAGATTTGAACCACGAAAAATTCTCAACGCGATTTCGCACCAAAAAGGGGACAATATTAATCTGGTGGAATTTAAAGAAAAAAATGATAAAGATTTCTTGGGCAAAATTATTAGTCAGATTTGGGCGAAATATGAAGATCTACTAAAAACGACGAAATCGCTCGATTTTGACGATCTTTTGCTCAAAACGGTTGAACTTTTTAAGAAAAACCCCGATATTTTGGCTGATTTTCAAGAACGGTTTAAATACCTTCATGTTGATGAATATCAGGATACCAATGTCGTGCAATACGAATTAACCAACTTGCTGGCGAAAAAATATCAGAATATTTGTGTTGTCGGGGATATGGATCAATCGATTTATGGTTGGCGGGGCGCCGATTTTACTAATTTGCTTCATTTCGAAAAAGATTATCCGAGCGCCAAAATTGTGTTGCTCGAAGAAAATTATCGCTCGACTCAAACCATTCTCACGGCGGCCAATCAGGTAATTAAGAAAAACAAAAATCGCCACGACAAAAAATTATTTACCCAAAATCAAATCGGGGCCAAAATTGGTTTGTATTCAGGGATGGGGGAAGGCGATGAGGCCAGCTTCGTCGCCCAAAAAGCTCAAGAGCTGATTGGCACTGGTGTTAATCCAAACGAAATCGCGGTTTTATATCGTGCCAATTTTCAGTCCCGCATCCTTGAAGAAGCTTGCCTGCAAAACAATGTGCCCTATCAAGTTCTCGGCACTCGCTTCTTTGAACGCAAAGAAATTAAAGACATTGTCGCCTTTATTCGGGCCGGACTTAATCCCGAAGATTGGGAAAGCATCAAACGAATTATCAATATCCCACCACGTGGTATCGGCAAAACCACCCTAATGAAGCTCGCTGCCGGCCAATTCGAAGATTTGCCCGCCAAGATGAAGCAGAAAATTTCGCAATTTAAGAAAATTCTAGCTGATATTGGCGAAATGGCAATTCAAAATAAGCCCTCAGAGCTAATCAAATTTATTATCGAAAAAACTGGTTTAGAAGATAACCTGAAAAAAGATGGCGAAGATGGCCAAGAGCGCTTAGAAAATATCAAAGAATTGGTTAATGTGGCAACCAAATATGACCAACTCCCGCCCGAAGAGGCGATTGAAGCGATAATGTCTGAAATTGCCTTAGCCTCCGACCAAGATGAGCTCGATCAGCCCAAAATCGGTATCAAATTGATGACCGTCCACGCCGCCAAAGGGCTAGAATTTGATAATGTTTTTATCACTGGCCTCGAACAAGACCTATTTCCTCACGCGGGTCTATCTGACCCTTCGACTCCCCTCGACGGAGCTCGGGGTAAATCGCTCAGGGCAAGTGATAAAAATGAGGAAGAAAGGCGCCTTTTTTACGTCGCGGTCACCCGCGCTCGACACAAGCTCTACCTGTCTTACGCCCAAACTCGCCAAGTTTTCGGCCAACGCCGAATCAATATGCCTTCCGAATTCATCTTCGACATCGACGAAGACCTAATCGAAACCGAGTCCGGCCTGTGGACGATTGTTTAAAACCAGGCATAATGAGGAAATGGTAAAAGCGAAAAAATCATTGGGACAGAATTGGTTGAAGTCGGAAAGTGCGATTAAGGAGATAGTAAAAACGGCCGAGTTGGCTTACCACGAGGCTAAGCCTCGTGGTGATGAGTTAGTATTAGAGATTGGCCCGGGAAGAGGAGTTTTGGCTAAGGCCTTATTAGAAACTGGCGCCAAAGTTTTGGCCGTGGAAAAAGATGATCGCTTGATCGAAGAATTGCAAGAAAAATTCGCAACGGAAATTGCTGACAGAAAATTGATTTTAATTCATGATGATATTTTAAATCTCGATTTTTCTAATCTTCTCTCTTCTCTTTTCCCTCCTACCCCCCATCTACTAATCCCTAAATACAAGCTGGTTGCTAACATCCCGTATTATATTACCGGCCAGGTGATTCGGAAATTTTTGAGCGAAGAAAAAATTCAGCCCAGCCGGATAGTTTTGATGATGCAAAAAGAAGTGGCGAAAAGAATTACGGTAACTGACAAAGAAAGCCTTCTTTCTTTGTCAGTTAAGATTTACGGCACCCCCAAATATATTAAAACCGTGCCGGCGGGCGCGTTCGAACCCCAGCCCAAGGTTGATTCAGCTATTTTGTTGATTGAAAATATTTCGCGAAACTTTTTTTCTGATCTCGACGAAACAAAATTTTTCACCATCCTAAAAAAAGGTTTCGCCCAAAAACGTAAGCTCTTAAAGGGAAACCTGGGGATAGGGGAAGAAGTTTTGGTCACCTGCAACATCCCAACCAAAGCTCGGGCCGAAAATTTAACGATTGAAAATTGGAAATGCTTAGCGGTCACCCTTGGAGGTTCAACCTCCAAGTCTCAAAAAAAATGACAATTTTATTAAGATAATTAATTAAAGTGGCGATCCACTTCCAGCTGTCATCCCGACACCCGAAGTTCCAACAATACTAATCACCGAGGCTAAAGCACAACCATCAACTGGGACACAAAACGGTATCAGCCCAACCCAACAAGAACTGACCATTGGATAAGTATTACCTAAAATCCACGAGCCAGGCAAAAGCTGAAAATAACTATACAAACGACTAACCCCCGTTGTAAAAATCAAAAAAGGTGGGCCGGCCACTGGCAATTGTTCAACACAGAAACTAAAATCACCAAGTTCCCAATTACAAGTACAGGGAATAACGCTAGTAACTCGACCACCAAACGGAATCGCCGCCCAACTAGCGATTGGCCAAATTAGTCCCCAAACGATTATGAGTAAGACAAAAATAACGGGTAAATTTTTTCTCATGGTTTAAATTTAAGATAAAAAGTAATCTGATTGCTTCGGCCCTGACTATTTTCAACCCAAAGACTAACCGGTAAATTAACGCTTTTCCCCCAAACCGACGAATTAGAACGAACCAGATCAAAAACATCACTAAACAGACCAGTAGGAAAAACAAGGGTTTGACCGTCAGACGAAGAAATATTATTAATGGTGTTGTAAGTAGTTTTGACTTGATTACCTGAAAAATCAAAATTAGCCCCGGTAATCGTAAAAACCGTTCGATCATCACCCGAGAGAGGAGAAATTGTCTTGATTATCGGGAAAAGAGGTGCTGGCTTCGTCGAGGTAACCTCAAACTTTAACATTTTGGACCAAAGTTCCTTTTTTGTAACTGGTTCGGCCAACAAAAAAGTGGCCGGCAAAACACCAACTAACAAAAGCAAAGCGATAAAAAAAGCTTTTCTTTTCATTAAGTTTGATTATAAACAAAGACTCATTAATTATCCACCTTTTCGGGTGCACAACCAGTGATTAAATGTAGTATAATTACAGAACAGTTGGCCCATTTACCCAGCAAAAAAGTAATATGGCTCGTGTTTATTTTGGTATTAATCACCATTGGCGTTTTGTGGTGGGCGGGAGCCAAAACTAAAGAAAAAAGAAGCGAACAACTTGATCGTTATTACCAAGAGTTACTTACCAAAGAAGAAAACTTAGAAACAGCTGTTACCAATGCGACGAGTATTACGGGAGAACAAGAAGGAGAGTTACCAATCAGTAATAATTGGCAAACAATTGAGATTAAGACTAGTTCCACTACCAGCACCACCACCCTCAAACAATACGGCTTAGCTCTCGGAGAAGCACTGGGCACTTTTGGGCAAAAACGCGAGAGCGAGGTTAAAGCCACCTACCAAGCACTTGACCAAAAATCGCCCGTTGAGCTTAAAAAAGTTGTCGGTTCAAGATTAATCCACGAAGAAACTATAAATAAATTGCGGTTAGTGGTTGTTCCTCAAGGACTCGCTGATTACCACCGTCAACTGATTAATAGCTTGCAAAACAGTGTCCAATTCCTATCACAAATGGAACAAGTCTTAGATAATCCCGAAACCGCTCTTGAAGCTAGCAAATTATTTGTTCAGGAGTCAATTTTATTTCACCAAATTATGAGCAAAATCAACAATTATCTGATTTCACGCCAAGTCCAATTTCCCGACAATGAAAAAATCAAAGCGTTGTTTCAATTTTAAATAAAAATGATTAACCCCAAATTAAAAGTTTTATTTGCCCTTGGTCTACTCATCAGCTTAAGCTTGAGTCTTCCGACTTTGGTTACCGCCCAATCAAATGACCCCCTTCAAGAAAGAATCAGCAAAGACGATAGTCAAACCCAAGCCGAAGCAGACAAGCTCGACGAACTCCAAAGGGCCGACTATGACGAATGCACCGCCGAAGCTAACGGCAATAGTCAAACTCCCGGTTCTTCTGGGGACGGCCCCAGCCAAAGCAACCCTAATGACCCTCAAGCCCAGCAAACGGCCGACGAACAAGCAACCCGCGACAAACTCAAAGAAGCCGGTTTTGATGTTAATAACCCTAATGGTTGCGACGGAATGACTTACCAACAATATCAAGCTGCTAATGGTAAAAGTTGCACCGATGTCGCCGGTTTACCCCAACATTCTATTGACCGTTTGGGTGAAATCTATGACGAGGCTGGTTGCACCCAACCAGTGACTATCACTGGTGGAACCGAAGGGGGACACAGTACCCACGGTGTCGGAAAAAACATCGTCGACCTTGAAAGAGGTAACGCCCAAATTAATACCTATATTAATAATCACACGGTAAATACTTGGAGCTCCTCCCATGGCACTTATCATCAGCTCGACAATGGTGATCTCTTTCTTGACGAAGGAAATCATTGGCACGCTGACTTGCGGGGAAAAACTGGGAGCGGGGGAACGATGGTTAATAATTGGCTCGGTCATAGCTTGGCCAAGTTAAAAAGTGTTTTTGCCCCCATTGTCGAAGCTGTCTCGGCCAGTGGACAAATTGAAATCGGCGGAACATTAATTAATTTAAACACCGTCTCCAATAATGATCTTGGCGACCTAATTAATGGCCTGGGGAAAACCGATGTCAACAATTTATTCCGTTTAATGTCTCAAGGAAATCTTGAAACAATGCTGAACAAATTACCGTTCGACGCCCTCAACGGATCTCTTGGCCTCCTAAGTAAAAGTACCGTAAACAAAATCTCTGGTGTCTTCAGTGGAGGTGGACTTGATGATTTCGCAATGAGTTTAGCCGACGAAACAATGGACGGACTCTTGGGCAATCTCTCTAGTAGTAATTTGAATAGTCTCATTCTCAACACAGGCGGAGAGGCTCTAGATCTCGTAATGGGTCATTTGGGCGCTGATACTCTCGACAAAGTCTTCGGCCAACTTAGCAGTGGTTTAATCAATGATGTTATGGGTGAGTTAGGGGTCGGGGCCATCAATAATGTCTTAGGAAACTTGGGTGGCGACATGGTCAACCAAGTCGTCAATGGCCTAGGCTTAACCTCGCTGAACACCACCCTAAGCAATCTGGGGTTAACTAATATGAATACTCTGGTCTCCAACTTAACCAGTGGGACACTAGAATCGATTCTCCCCAATCTAGGCACCGCCGCGGCGACTCAACTTTTGGGCGGGACAATGCCTGATATTTTAAACAAAGCCCTTAGTGGAGTAAGTGAGACGGCGATCGCCGCTGTGGCCGAAGCTGTGCCGGCTGATTTAGTCACCTCAATTTCATCAGAAGTGCCCATTGTTGGGACAGTCTTAGATTCAGCTGGTTTGTCCGATCTTGGTGGTCTAGCCGGAGCAGGTTTGTATGTTCCGGTTGTCGAGCAAAATGGCCAATTAATGACCCATACCGGTAATATCGACGATACCACCAAAGAAATTAAAGACCTTTCTGTCCAAATTTGTACTCATCTCAAAGCCATCCACCGAATTCAGGCAAGATTTGAGTTAGAAATGGTTCAAAAAGCGGTCATCGACCGGATGAGTTCTTCAGAAATCGAAAAATATCGAGGGGCCTTAGATGATGCTCTTAAAAAAGGCTATGTCGTCCTTGACGAAAATGGTGAGGAGAAAAAAGAAAACGGCCTCCCTCTCTATGTGACGGATAACCAATCTTATCTCGAAAACGCCGCTTACGAGGCTGGTAAAATCGCACTGGATAATATCGCCCAAAATAATAACAGCAATAACCCGGCCATTTTTGCCGCCCTTCAGTCTGAAGATAGTTTTAGTATCACGGCCGGTCCTAGTGTTGAGGATGTTCGAAATGTCCTCGGGATAAAGAGTGCCGAGGAAGAGACGGCGGTCGCCAACAGAAATCCGCTTGATAATATCCCCATTGTTTCAACTCTATTAAGACCATTCAGTAAAGTCTTGGCCAAGTTAACCGGCAATACCGCCTGGGCCCAAGCCGAGCCAACTGAAACTGATCAGACCATTGACCCAGACCAATTTTGGAATAGTTTTATTCGAGTCGTTGAAACAAACCCTGGTGTTCAATATTTGCGCGCGCGAGGCGAAATCGAACAAGCGCAAAACGCTGCGGTTTTGGCCGCTCGTGACACCGCCGCTCAAGGTCAAGGCTTCTTGCCAGTCCGAACCTGTTTGGCCAAAACCTCCGACGGCAAAACTTGCACCGTTTGGGGGATTATCCAACCTGGCAGTATTGTTAAGGAAACAGCCGCCGCCAGTTTCAATTCGCGCCTAACTCAATATGAAAATGCCGATAGTATGGGCGACATCGCCCAAGGTAATGAGCCCAATGTGAAAGAACTCTTAACTATGACCCCGACCATTGAAGGTGGGGGAGCGCCTGGACCGGGGATGGTTGAAGCCTCTCAAATCCCACAACAAGCCCAAGAAGAATTGGGGAGTAACCCCGACACCAATAATCCAGAGGACGAAGGCGATAACCCCGGCAATGAGGGCGAGGAACCAGGAGACGGAGGGGAAGACCCTGGGGATGAGGGAGAGGAACCAGGTGGCTTCGATTGGACAAATTTCATGGATTTGTTTGATGGAATTATTAATAATGGTGGCTCATCAAGCGACTTCAATCTTCTTCAATTATTAATTCAACTTTTAAGCGATACTTATAAAAACCAAAAGCCCCTCGTCCAATTCAAAGCCAAAGATCTTGGTAATGACAAATCACTCCTATATTGGGTCTCGCCCAACGCCACCGATTGCAAAGCCGGCAATGATTGGTTAAGCCAGACCGAGACCGCCAGCACCACCCCGAAGGCGTCAGGGGACAGTGTCGGGAAATATGACAACTTAACCATCACTTATCCAAGTCTGGCTACAACCAGCCCAACTGTCACCTATAAAATAAATTGCCAAAATGCCAAAGGAACGACAGCCAAAAGTGTGACAATAGAAAAACAACAACAATGAGGAATAATCCCTTTAAAATTTTAAAGACAAAAAAACTATTGGTTATTAGTTCTTTCGCCTATTTTTTTGTATTGTTTTCCCCTCTTGTTGTGGGAGCGATACCAGAAGACCATTATAGCCAGCCTGGTCTCTTTGGTGGAAAAAAATCTGTTATCAGTGAAAGCCTCTCTGACCCCACAATGACTTCCAATGGCTCTCCTTACAGCGACGGTCTACCTGAAGTTGACGGAATCCCGTGGTATAAGGAATCAAAAATATTAACTATCCCCGAATTAAGCCAAAGGGCATCGAAGGATGAAACGATGTTAAATAGATTAGTTGATACCCAGGGGAAACTACAACAAGCAAGGGAAGAAGCTTTTCAAAAATCATCAAGGTGGAAGGTTAAGGTCTGGGCAAGTGCGGTTGCAAATGTCTTAAATGAAGATGACCCAGAATCTGTTTTTTATAACACAAAACGATTAAATATTATCGATGCGATGCTGACAAATGTTGACTTAAAATTGACATTTCTTCTAAACGATATAGCTAATTGTAATTATCGCATTAGCGAAATAAGACTAGAAGAAGCCAAGAAGACAAATAATGAGGAGTTAATAGAAAATGCCCAAAAGGAAAACCAAGCTTCCTTAGCCGAAATGAGAGACACGAGAATAAATATTCAGCAAAAACTGGCGGAAATTAAGGCCAACCATGATGCCTCAACCTGTTGGTCTTTCACGGGAGGTTTAAATATCGGAGTCTGTATCCTGCAAGCAACAGGTTGGATTGGCAATATGATTACTTCGGTTTTTTCTTTACTATTATGGGTAGCGAGTGGAATATTCGACTTGTCGATTCGGATGTCTATTATCGATATCCGCGAATGGTTTGGTAAAGACGCCGTCTCCACCGTCTGGAGACTTTTGCGAGACATGGCTAACCTTTGTTTCATTTTTATCTTGCTCTATATCGCCCTTGGCACGGTTTTTGAGATACCCGGGATGGGAGACGTTAAAAAAATGATTGTCGGAGTCGTGACTGCGGCTCTCTTGGTCAATTTTAGTGGTTTCTTTACTCGGGTCGTAATTGATGCTTCAAATATTATTGCCTACGAATTTTACACACAAATAAAGGGTGATTCTGGGTCAATCAGTACCGAGCTGGCTAAAAAGATGAGGTTGGGAGATTATTTCATTTCTGCTTCAACACAAGCCGAAGCAGAAGATAGCGCCCAGAGAAAATTCATCCCGCCCCAAGTTAATCGTCTAAATTTTACTAGCATCATCGCCGGGACCTTCGGCAATATCATCATCATCTTAGTAACCTCATTTATTTTATTGACCGCAGCCATCTTGTTTGTAATTCGAACCATCCACCTTCTCTTTCTTTATGTTTCAGCACCGATTATCTTTGCCTCAATGGCTATTCCTAAATTCAACTATTTTACTAAATGGAAAGATACTTTAATCAAACAGGCCTTTTTTGCTCCAGCCTTCCTTATTCCGTTATACCTCGTCTTAATACTCCTTGGTCCTAAAGGTATTACCGATATCGCGGGGGGAGTAGGGGGCGGACCACTGACGGTGGTAATGCTTGACGCGGTGATCATCGGTCTTCTGCTTGGCTGTATTACCATTGCCAACAAATTTGGGGCCACTGGCGCCAAGTGGGCAACCGGAGTAGCTGGAGCCAGCACTCTAATCGGTGCCCGGGCTATTACTAAGTATGGCGGAGGAGTGGCAAAATACACGGGAAGCAAATTGGGGAGGGGAGCGTGGAATGTTACCGGGGGGACAGCTGGAAGATGGGCCCAAAGAATTTCTAACGAAACCAACGCCGCTAATCAAGCGGGTGAAGCATCAGGTTTCGGTCCCGAGTATGGGAATAAACCAAACTTTCTCCGTCGAGTTGGCTCAAGAGCAATATTAGAAACAAAAGCAACAGGAGAAACTGTGGCGGGCGCATCTAAATGGGCGTGGAACACCAAACCAGTAAAAGAGGTTCGCGGGTCAGACTTTGGCAAAAAAATTAAATCAGCCGTTAAAAATCCGCTCCTTACCGCCAACGATTGGATTGTTAATGCTCAAAGTATGAGTGGGGGAGGTGGTTCCTATTCATTCCTTGGCAAAACCAGCAAAGAACGAAAGGACGCCGAAAAAGATAAGAATGATGCCAAGGAAAAAGAGGACCGGGAAAAGATAGAAAAAACGGGAAACGACCTTAAGAATGCCAATGTCAATCAAGCGAGGGAAATCTTGGGGGGGCTAACACCAAGTCAGGTTGAACAATTACCGCCAGACGTTTTAACAAGAGACGATGTCGCCCAAAATTTGAGCTGGGACGACCTAGACGCTCTGGCCAAGAAGAAGAAACTTACAAGGGATCAAAAGATTGCCATAAAAAAATCGATCTTTGATCGAGCCCCAAGAGAAGGTGAAAATGCCAGTGGTTATGAGTATATGACGAGTGGCCCAGGTAAAACTGCCTGGGAAGGAGGAAGGCCACCAGAAACAAATAACCCCTAGAATCAAAACCCTCCAACCTAAGAACAGCAGGCAGCCGTTGAAAGATTTAGAAATCTTTAATTAAAAAATAAAATGAAAATAAATACCGACGAAGTAAATAAGGCCTACGAGCGTCTTCCTGACAATCTAAAACAAATTTTTGATTCTAAAGAAACCTCGACAACCTTAATCAATATTGGTAAGAAATACAACCTCCACGTTGATCAACTTGGACAATTAACAAGTCTTGTTCATTATGTCTTGCTTGGCTTTCTTGCTCCGCAAAATTTTGTGCAAGAACTTAAAAATAGCGTCGGGGTGTCCGAGGATATCGCCAACTTAATTACCTATGACCTAAACCAAAAGATTCTGATTCAAATCCGGCAAGAATTGGAAGAATTGTCTGTCCAAGGACTACCCTTGGAAACTTTGGCGGCGGCGGTTTTTAACGAGAAGATGCAGGGCGTGGCCAATGTCCCCAAACAAGAAGTTGCTGTTACACCCCAAACAGGGGATAATAAGGTAAGAGATCCATACAGGGAAAGTATTTAGGGATTAGTATTTAGTATATGGGGTAGTATGTAGGGGGAAAGGGAAAGTGAGCACAGAAAAACAAAAAATGGCAGAGATAAAGAGTTTTAGAGATTTGAAGGCTTGGCAAGAATCGCACAATTTTGTTTTGTTGGTTTATCGGCTAACAAAACAATTCCCGGCTGATGAAAAATTTGGTTTAGTGCCACAGATAAGACGAGCTGTGGTCTCAGTTTCATCAAATATCGCTGAAGGATTTGGGAGGTATTCAAGTAAAGATAAGGTTCATTTTTACAATATGGTTCAAACTTCCAAAATTGAAGTGGAAAATCAACTATTGATTGCGCGCGATTTGAAATATATTGACCAAGCTGATTACCTAAACGCTAATCAACAGGCCGATTTAGTAGGAAAGCTCTTAACTGGTATAATGAAGTCGGTCCGACCCTAACCCCTACATACTAATCCCTATATACTAACCCACATGCAATTCCAAGTCCCACAATTTATTGAAGTTGAAGATAAGATTTTTGGGCCATTGACCTTTCGGCAATTTTTGTATTTGGCCGGCGGAGTCGGTTTGAGTTTTATTTTATACGTCTATTTGCCGATCTATATTTCTATCTTACTTATTTTACCAATTATGGGTTTTGCGCTCGCTCTTACCTTCTATAAATATAATGGGCGAAACTTCATTTTTTTAGCCGAATCGATGTTTAAGTATGGCATCTCAAAAAGATTATATCTCTGGAAGAAAGAAGAGCGGTTAACCAATATTCAAAAAGCGCCAGTGGCCAGCCCCGAAGCCAATGCCAACCTAAACATCCCCCGACTGTCTGAAAGCAAATTAAAAGATCTGGCCTGGAGTTTGGATGTCAAAGACAATACTAAACATGGATCCCGTTAGAAACCGCGATCGCTTAAAAACTTTTAAATTAAATATGAAATTATTAAAAAAGACAATTAACAAAGAACGCGGTTTATTGATCGCGATCTGTTTCTAATGGAATGGACTTTAAAGATATTATAAAAATTTCTAATACGACCCAAGATTTCGTCCCGTTGAAAGAAATTCGGAACGGGGTCGCCGTGTTGAAGGATGGCTCACTCCGCTCAATCCTAATGGTCTCTTCGGTCAATTTTGGCCTCAAATCAAACGATGAACGGGCCGCGATTATTTCGGAATTTCAAAATTTTCTTAATTCGCTCGACTTCTCGCTCCAAATTTTCATCCAATCGCGCCGACTAGATATCCGACCCTATCTCGCGATGCTCGAACAACGAAAACTTGATCAGACAAACGAATTGCTGAAGGTGCAAATTAAAGAATATATTGAATTTATTCGTTTTTTCACTGACCAGAACAATGTGATGACCAAAAACTTTTTTGCGGTTGTCCCTTATACCCCGGCCATTGTTAATTTAAAACAAGGCGGATTATTGTCTAAAGTTTTAGGCAAAAAAACGACGGCCTCGGCCCGCGACCAAGCCAACAGTAATTTTGAAGAAAATGTCGCCCAATTAAACCAACGCCAAAATGTGGTCAAAAATGGCCTGATGCGGATCGGTCTCCAAGCCGAACCGCTCGGCACCGAGGAATTAATCGAAATTTATTTCAAGATTTTTAACCCCGGCGAGACTGGCACCCCAACCATCGAAGGAGCCCCGGAAAAAAAGTAACCAAAATATATTTATGTCATTTTTTAACAAAAAGAAAAAACAAGAAAATCTGGTGCCGATTTTTCCTCAAGATATTTACCAAATGGGGGAGTTAGAATTGCGCGATATTATCGCCCCCTCGGCTCTGCGTATCACCCCCAAGAGTTTGAATTTAGGCGAAAAGGTGGCCCGCACCCTATTTGTCATTTCTTATCCGCGCTTTTTGCCTGAAGAATGGTTCTCACCCATCATCAATTTGGACAAGATTTTTGATATTTCTATTTTTATCCACCCGCTCGACACAACGACCACTTTGCGCGCCCTGCAAAAAAAGATCGCTGAAGTAGAAAGCCAGATTATGGTCCGTGAAGGGAAGGGGATGGTGCGCGACCCCCAACTCGACACCGCTCAAGCCGACATTGAGAATTTACGCGACCAACTCCAACAAGCGACTGAAAAGATTTTTGATGTGGGACTCTACTTGACAATTTATGCCGACAACGACGACGAGCTCGAACGAGTGGAAAATGAGGTTAAGTCTATTCTTGATTCGCGCTTAATTTATCTCAAAACCGCCCTTTTTCAACAAGAAGACGGCTTCAAAAGTGTGGTGCCTTTTGCCACTGACTATTTAGGAGTTAATTCTAAATTAAATTCCTCGCCCTTATCGAGCATTTTCCCTTTCGTCTCGTTTGACCTGACCTCTAATCGAGGGATTTTGTATGGTCAAAATCTCCATAACTCCTCGCTGGTCATCTTCGACCGCTTTTCACTCGAAAACTATAATTCCGTCATCTTCGCCAAATCTGGTTCAGGCAAATCTTTTACCACCAAATTAGAAATTTTGCGCAGTTTAATGTTTGATACCGATGTCATTGTTATTGACCCTGAGCGCGAATACGAATTTTTGGCCGAAGCCGTCGGAGGTCGCTACTTTAATATCTCCATCACTTCCGAGCACCATATTAACCCCTTCGACCTACCCTTCCCGCGCGAAGATGAGTCACCTAACGATGTTTTGCGCTCTAATATCATCAATCTGGTGGGTCTCTTTCGGATTATGTTGGGTGGTCTAACCCCCGAAGAAGATTCGATTCTCGACAACGCGATCACCGAAACTTATGCTCTCAAAGATATTACGCCCGAAGCGGATTTCTCCAATAAACCAGCTCCCTTATTGTCCGACTTAGAATTAGTCTTGGCGGGCATGGAAGGCGGGGAGTCGTTGGCACAACGCTTGCTTAAGTACACCCAAGGCACCTGGGCTGGTTTTCTTAACCGACCAAGTAATGTCGATATCAACAAAAAATTTGTCGTCTTTTCGATTCGTGATATGGAAGACGACTTGAAGCCAGTCGCGATGTATATCATCACTCACCACATTTGGAACGCTATTCGACGCAATCTTAAAAAGCGTTTGCTCGTGGTAGACGAAGCCTGGGTAATGATGAAGTCGAAGGACGCCGCCTCCTTTCTCTACTCGATGGTCAAACGCGGACGAAAATATTTCCTGGGCGTGGCCACCATTACGCAGGATGTTGACGACTTTTTGAAATCCGAATACGGTGGGCCAATTATCACCAACGGTTCCATCCAAATTCTCCTCAAACAATCACCAGCCTCAATTGATTTGGTCCAAAAAACTTTCAACTTAACCGAAGAAGAAAAATATTTCTTGCTCGAAGCGCCAATTGGTCAGGGCATTTTCATCGCTGGCTTGAAACGAGTGGAAATTAAAATTATTGCCTCTTATACCGAAGAACAAATCATTACCTCCGACCCGTCACAAATTTTAGCCATTAAGAAAGCGAGGGCTGAATTTGAAGAGGCCCGCCAAGCCGACCAAATTCCGGCCCTCGCCACCAATAATCAATAATGGACGAGCAAGGAGAGAAAAGAAAACGCCCCAAATTGCGAATCGGTGTTTTAACTTCCGGCCTGATGGTTGGCCTCGCCTTAATTTATGACGGGGCCCAAGCTCTAATCGAATTGATTACTTTCGGTCTTGGGGGTTGGATTATTAATCCGATAATTAATATCTGGTCATTAATGACTTTTTATACTTGGTTTAAATTAAACGGGATCAGTTATAATAAGCTAAGCAAAATTTCAACTTTGGGAGTGCCAGCCTTCCTGGAAATGCTTCCACTTGTTGGTAGCTTACCAACTTGGACCGCAAGTGTTATAATTTCATTATCTATGACTTATGCCGAAGACGTTGTGGCCAAGGTGTCACCAACAGGAGCCAAAGCTTTGGGTTCAGTTTTGGCGAAGAAACCAAGATTGAGTCCAGCCCCGGCTGTTTAAAATTAAAATGTTAAAAAAATTTTTATTAATCACTAGTCTTATCCTCCTCGTTTTACCGCTGGGCTTAAGAGCCTTTGAAGAAACGAGTATCAGCAATAATTTATTGGCCGAGGTTAAACCCTCGAGCCCGGGCCCGGGGGAGTTGGTGACTATTACTTTAACTGGCTACGGCTTCGAGCTCGACACCAGCACAATTAGTTGGTATGTCGACGACAAATTGGTCCTGCGCGATTTTGGCCGAAAAACCTTCTCTTTCAATTTGGGCCCAGTTGGCGAGCAAACCAAAATCACGGTTTTTGTCGCCTCGCGAAGTGGCCAAAAAGCCACCAAAACTTTCATCTTCGACCCAGCCGAAATCGAGCTTTTTTGGGACACCCAAACTTCTCACCCCGCCTTCTACCAAGGCAAAGCCCGACCGTCAGCGGGTGCTACCATCCACTTAGTCGCTTGGCCTTATCTTGTTAATCGCGCCGGTCAGAAAATTGCCCCGACCAACTTGACCTATCGCTGGCAAAAAAACGATACGGCTCTAGATACCCTGTCAGGCCTAGGCCGAAACTCTATCTCGATTAAAACAGGCCCCACCGACAGCCAACTCAAAATTAGCGTCACAGCCTTAAGCTTGGCCGACAATATCAGCGCCACGAAAAATTTAGTCATTAATTTGGTTCGTCCTGAAATTCTTTTCTATGAGAAGAAGCCCCTAGTTGGCATCAATTATGGTCAAGTTTTGCCCAACGAGTATTCTTTATTCGACACTGAAGTGACGGTGCGGGCCGAACCCTATTTTCTCCCCCTCGACAATAATTTGTTTTTCAAATATCTTTGGACGATAGATCAATCACCCGCCGAGAGCCGACCAGATGATCCCTTGGCCATCACCCTTCGCCCTAGCCAAAATGTCTCCGGCTCTAATCGCATTAGTTTTTCGGCCCAAAGCGCCAACTCAAACTTCAGGAATTCATTTATTATTAAATATGGTTCTGGCCTACTAAAACCGCAGATTTAAATGATAAATTAAAATGAAATTAAAAAATAAAAAAATCTTTTCTGTTTGCCTCGTTATCTTGGGTCTTTTGATTTTCAATTTGCCAACGGTTTTGGTTTTAGGTGCCAGCACTGGTTACACATTGCTTGAACCGAGCGTTATTATCGACAGAAATAACACTCAACCGGAAGGCTATGGTTTACAAGAATACCTCACCACCGCTTATTTAATGCTCTTTGTGTTGGTTGTCGCCGCCTCGATTTTCTATTTAATTCTCGGGGGTTTAGAATATATTTTATCAGATATCCCCAACATGAAACTTGATGGAATGAGGAAACTAAAAAATGCCTTGCTGGGCCTAGGTATTGCCCTAGTTTCAGTTCTTCTTCTTAAATTAATTAATCCTAAATTGCTTGATTTTAGTTTAGCGGGAATTACTTAAAAAATATGGCCAAAAAAATCATTATCATTATTTTAATTTTCCTCATCCTGATTTCTTTGGGCGTCATTGGTTATTTGATGTTGTCGTCTAATAATAATATTGACTTAAGCAAATTTTGGCCCTTTGGTTCAAAAACGGCTGAAACAGTACCCCTCGTGCCCATTAATTTCTTCCCAACCGCTTCAAGCACTCAAGATTCTAGCTTCATTACTGCCAACCCAGCCAGCAACCCTCCGCCAGCCAGCGAAACAGAGACGAACCCTCAAGCCGCCGAGGATCAAATCCTTTCGGGGACTAGTGCCTTAGGCTTAATAGTTACCACTAATAGCCAAACCAAAACGGAACAGGTTTTCTTCGTCGACCGAAAAAGTGGCAATCTTTATGAGATAACCGCCAACAACGATCTTCTATGCTTAACTGGCGAAACTCTTAGTGATCTCCAAGAAGTTTATTGGGGGCAAGACAAAGCCGGCCAGCACCTAATCACGCGCTTGGCTAAATTTAATCAATTGATTACCGTTAGTGGTTTAATTAAAAAATCCGACAGCGCCGACAATTTGGGAACAATTAATAATCAAATCTTAGGCACCAATATCTCCGCTCTTGCCGTCTCGCCCAATGGAAGCCAATTCTTTACCCTCGAAACCACCACTGGCGGGGGAGTGACTGGCTATCTCAATGATTGGACCGGTAAAAATAAAAAGAAAGTTTGGTCCTTCCAATTTGGTGATTGGCAAATTAATTGGCCAAAGGATAATCTTATCAGTCTCACCACCACTCCGAGCGGGAGTGAGGAGGGTTATCTCTATTTCTTAAATCCTACGACTGGTGCCTTAACTAAGATTCTTAAGGGAGTGAAGGGGCTGACGGCCAATGTCGCCCCCGATGGTCAAAAATTAATTTACACCAGCCATAGTTTAAGCGGTTTGGCTACTTATCTCTACAATGTTGCGACGCAAAAAACCGTGGCTCTTGGTTTAAACACTTTACCCGAAAAATGTCTTTGGGCCGACAAAAATACTCTTTATTGTGCCGTTCCCAGAAATATCCCTAATGGCCTTTATCCAGACAATTGGTATCAGGGCAAAATCACCTTTGTTGATGATATTTGGAAAATTGACCTTAGCCAAACCCAACCATTGACCACCCTCGCGATTCAATTAAAAAGCTCCTATGATTTGGTTAACTTAACCCTTGCGCCGAAACGCGGTTGGCTCTACGCGATTAATAAAACTGATAGCTCGATTCAGGCTTTTGCGCTTGGCGATTAAACTTGGAGGTTAAACCTCTGGGCGATTCGAGGTTTAACCTCCAAGTTTTTCCGACTCTTGTTTGATTTTCTTGATAACTAACGACTCGTAAATTACCGAGAAGCCGTTACTCGTCACCCAATAAAGAGCAATGGCTGAGGGGAGAGTAAAAGCGATAAACATCGTTAAGAGGGGCATAAAATAACGCATCTGGAGATCAAGACTACGCGCCATATCAGTTTTAAACGATTGCCCCAACTTAACATCAGCTTTAGGCTTGGCTGGCATCGAAATTCTAACCTGAAGAAATTGGGTAATCCCCGTTAAAACCGAAAAAAGAATATTTTTGTTTGCTGTTAGGTCAAATAAGCCTAAGAAATTAGTATTGATTTTAGTTGGCGCCGTCACAAACGAGTAGAGCAGGTCAGTGTGAAGAGTAAAACTACTCCGAAAAACATAAAAAAGTGACAAAATAATCGGAATTTGGATTAAGAGAACAAAAAAGGTTGAAAAAGGATTGATTTTTTCTTGTTTGTAAATTTCCATCGTCCAGCGCGATTGCTCTTGAACATTGTCTTTGTATTTTTCTTTAATTTCCTTAAGTTTAGGCTCAATCGCCTTCATTTTAATTTGGGTTCGCACCGATTTAGTATAAAGCGGGAAAATTACCAGCTTAACTAACAATGTTAAGATAATTATCGCCAAACCCAAATCCGCCCCCGGGATAGTGGCCGTCAAAAAAATGAGGAGGTTATAGAGGGGGATAAAGAGAATAACTTTAAAAAAGGCAATCATTTTAATTTAAACAAGAAGTTAGGAGACTTTTAATTTCTTGACTCAAACTCGCCGAGTCAAGCTTGGTAATATCTTTTTTTATTTGCCAGATCAAATATTGACCAGACTTAATTAAGTTTAAATCTTTTTCTAAATAAGCACTAATTTTTCGTTTACTTAAATGACGATCAACCGCGAGTTTATTAATTTTGGCTGGCGTGATAATCGCGATTCGAGCTGGTTTTTCCTGCTCCTCTTTGACCAGCCGATGGACCCGCAAAATTAAGTGTTCAGAAGAAAAAACAGTGCTCTTTTTTAGCGCTGGCAACAAAAGGGGAGCGGGCAATCGCCGATTTTGAGGCAACATTTACTTAGAGACAGTTAAACGCCGACGGCCTTTAACTCGACGCCGAGCTAAAACCTTCTTACCAGTCGCTGTCTTGGTTCGCGCCAAAAAACCATGGGTCGTGGCTCGCTTTTTCTTAGAGGGCTTATAGGTAAATGACATACTTCGCTAGTATAACAAAAATTTAGCTTTTGGCAAATTAAGAAAAGGAAAACCGCCATGCTTCGTCCGGAAGACGTTGAACACAGCGGTGAAAATCCGACTGGAAAGTATTACCCCTCCAGTGGGGTTCACGTCGCCGGCGAACCTTCGGGGATAAACTCTTCCGTGGTATTTCAGCCAGAGACATTGTCAACTGGCTCATATACCATGTCGCACATCTGGGGATCGAGCCCTATCCTTGGTAGAGACCCTCATGGCATCTCCTACCGGGAACCCCCTCGTGCCTAGCTCAACCACCAACGATGATCAGTCGTTGGGCCACCTCCTATCTGGAGGCAAAAAACAACGGCTGTTTCCTCGACTTTGGTCGAGCGTTCGGTCCCGTGGCCACGGAACCTGGTATCAAGGAACAGTGATCTCCGTTGCCTCATCCTCTTTTAGTATAGCAGATATAAAATATTTGTCAAGTGTTTTGGACTAAAATAACCCTAATTTGTCAAAAAATGGCTTAAAATAAGGGGATTTTGTTAGTCCCAAAAAATCAAAGTGAGAGAAATAATACCAATAAACACCCCGACAAGCTGAATTGTTGTCATTTTTTCTTGATACCAAACCAAACCAAACAAAACAGCCAAAATTGCCGAAGAAACCGAAAAAATGACGGCCCCGCGCGCCAAACCAGAGCCATTTTTAAGTGACCAAAACCAAAAACTATTCGCCACAAGGTAAGAAATCAAAGCCCCGACTGCCAAATACCAAAGATTAATCTTCAAAGACCATTCTTTGGTTAAGATATCAACCACGATTTCAAAAATGACCAAAAAAAAATAAGGGGAAAGACCCAAAACATAACCATAGTATTATACGTTACGGCCTTAAACTGGGCCACAAAAGTTATCCCCAGGTAATCCACCATATATAAACGGATTAGGGAAGTTTGCTTGTTTATCCACAATTACTATAATAGGGTCATCTTATGGAGAAAGTTTTAGATAATAAGAAGCTCTGGGATAGCGCCCTCAACGAGATTGAGTTATCCCTCTCCAAAGCTAATTTTGGCACCTGGTTCAAGAATACCCATATCATTAAAGATGAGGAGGGGGTGATTTATATCGGTGTTCCTAACGCTTTTGTCCGCGACTGGCTAATGACCAAATACCATAAGTTCATCCTAAAAGCGCTTCGCGAAATTGAAGAGGGTGTTCGCTCGATCGAATATGTGATTAGCCGAAGTGAGGATAAAGAGGGGATAAATAAGGGCCAAGACCAACCGGGCAATAAAGGAAATCTCTTGATTAATGATTTAGGCCTAAAAGATCTTTATACCAACAAAGAGAGCAACCTTAACCCAAAATACACCTTTGAGACCTTCACGGTGGGTTCCTTTAATGATGTCGCCTACGCGGCGAGTCAAGCGATAGTTAAGAGCCCGGGCACTGTTCATAATCCACTCTTTATTTATGGTGGCACCGGGCTAGGTAAAACCCACCTCCTCCAAGCCGTCGGCAACCAACTGAAAAAGAATTACCCAGATAAGACGGTTTACTATATCACTTCAGAAAATTTTATTGTGGAGTTGATAAATAATATCCAAAATAATAAAGGTAACGCTTTTAAAGAGCGGTATCGCAAATATGACCTCTTAATTATCGATGACGTTCAGTTTTTCTCTAACAAAGAACACTCTCAAGAAGAGCTCTTTCACCTTTTTAATCATTATTACGACAATAATAAGCAAATTATCTTCTCCTCCGATAAACCACCCAAATTTATCCCCAACCTCGAGGAACGTTTACGCTCCCGCTTTGAAGGTGGCACGATTATTGATATCGCTAAGCCAGACTATGAGTCACGTTTAGCGATCTTGAATAATAAACTAAAAGTTAATGGTTTGTTTTTGGCTCTCGAAATTGTCGAGTATGTCGCTTCGGTCGTTCAAGACAGTATTAGGGAGTTAGAAGGAGCCCTAAACTCAATTTTTTGTCAAAACCAAGCCAAAAAACGCGAAATTACCCTCCAAGAAGTTAAGACGGTGATCAAAAACAATATTAAACCCCAAAAAACTCTTTCAATTAAAGATGTTTTAAGTGTTGTCGCGACTTATTATAATATTGAGGAGAAAATTCTTTATGAAAAAACTCGCCGAAAGGAGGTGGTTAAACCGCGCCAAGTAATTATGTATCTCTTACGCGAAGACTTTAATACTTCTTACCCTTATATTGGGCAAAAATTGGGCGGGAAGGATCACACTACAGTTATCCATGCCTATGAGAAAATAAAAAGGGATATCAAAACTGATTCTTTACTTAATCAAGAAGTTGAGCAAATTCGCGCCCTACTTTATGTTAATAATTAGGGGAAAAACTTTGGATAAACTTGGGGAAGAATAGTGAATAAAAAGATAAGATAATAATTAATAAAAAATATCGATTTATAAACAAAATAATTAACAGTTTAAAGAGAAATTAAATATTAAAAGAGCTTTATTTATCAACCTAATTTAGACTTACCCACTTATCCCCAAGTTTAATAATAATAAGTTTCTGATTTAAATAAAAAATATTAATAATATAAGTAGGACTTAAAAAATAAAGCTATGAAAATAGAATGTGTCAAAGATAAATTAAAAGAGGGAGTAATGATGGCTGAGCGAATTGCTGGGCGGAACCTGACCCTACCAATTTTAAGCGCGATTTTATTAGAGACGGGTAATAAGGTTTTGATTATTAAATCGACTAATCTTGAAGCGGGGGTAGAGATTGAAATTCCGGCGAAAATTGACGAAGTTGGCTCAGTGACGGTTAGCGCCATTATTCTTAATAATTTTTTAGCCAACCTAAATAAAGAAATAAAAGTGCAAATTGAGACAATTAACGATAATTTGCAAATTATTACTGAAAATACTAAAACCTTAATTAAAAGTCTAAACACTGAAGACTTCCCAATTATCCCTAAAATCAGTCAAGAAAACGGTTTCTCAATCAATTCTACAGTTTTAGCTGAAGGTTTAAAAACGGTAATGTTTGGGGCGGCCTTGTCGGATATTAAACCAGAAATTTCTAGTGTTTATATTTACAATAAAGAAAACGAGTTGTTTTTTGTGGCCACTGATTCTTTTCGTCTAGTTGAAAAAAGGATTAATTTAGAACAAAAAATTAAAGATCCTATTGTTTTAATTATCCCCCTTAAGAGTGTGACGGAAATCATTCGGACAATTGACGGTTTACAAACCAATCTTTTAGTGAGCTTTAATAAAAATCAATTAGCGATCCAGACTGATAACCTTTATTTAACTCTCCGGATTATTGACGGCGCTTATCCGGATTATAAACAAATTATCCCGACCGAATTCAAAACAGAAGTTAATCTTAAAAAAGAAGAATTTCTCAATGTGCTTAAATTAGCCAATGTTTTTACTGATAAATTTAATCAAATTGATTTAGAAGTAAACGCGAAGACGAACACCTTGGAAATTAATTCTCATAATCAAGAAGTGGGGGAGAATAAGTTTTCTTTGATTACTAAAATCACCGGTGAACCCCTCCAAATCAGCTTTAATGCTAAATATCTTCTAGACTGCTTACCTTCAATCAACTCAAATGAGATTAAATTGCGCTTTACCGATAAAAATCACCCCTTACTAGTTTCTGGTTTAGGTGATGAATCTTTTTGTTATCTCGTGATGCCAATTAATAAGTAAAGATGGAACTTTTAAATGGCTTATTAGCTCACTATCGTCAACTCTTTAAAGATAAACAACAAGAGATTGATTTAATTTTGGTGATAATTAAAAAGCAAACGAACTTAACCTTAACCAGCGACGAAATAAAATTAAAAGAGGGGGTTCTCTTTATTAAGACCAAACCTAAATCCAAACTTGAGCTCATCCTCCAAAAACCCGCATTGTTAGAGCAGTTAAATAATCAAGGGATTAAAGTGGTTGATTTTAAATAATAAATTAATTTTTTCTAGGCGTTTTTCAAAGTATCCCCGCCTCTTCCAAGTAGAAATAGACACGATTGGGAATTTTTGGTATGCTTAAACGAATTATCAAGTCACTAAATTTATTAAAATTATATGAGTAAAACAATAAAAATAATTATCGGAATTGTTATTATTGTTTTGCTTGGAGGGGTATGTCATTTATCAACTAAAGGTCATCAAAAGGAAGAAGTAATAAAGATAGGGTTTATTGGGCCTCTTTCGGGGAATAGTGCGGTTTATGGAGAATTAATGCAAAATGTTGTTGAAATTACTATTAAAGAAATAAATTCTATCGGAGGTGTTAATGGAAAAAAACTTAAAGTTGTTTATGAAGATGGAAAATGTAATGAAAAAGACGCGATTACTGCGGTGCAAAAATTATTAATGGATCCTGACATTAAAATAGTTTTACCAGTATGTGCCACCGAAGTTTTAGGGATAGCACCAACCACACAAAAAAATAAAATTTTAACTTATGTTGCTTGGTCTTATCATCCTGACATAACAAATGCCGGTAGTTATATTTTTAGAAATACTATATCTGATAGAACAATTGGGGAACTTTTGGCTACTGACATCTATAAAAAAGAGGCTCATGTTGGACTTATTTCTGAACAAACAGATTATCCAATTGGAATAAAAAATGTTTTTACAAAAAAGTTTAAAGAATTAGGAGGAACGGTATACAAAGAGAACTTTTTACCAGATGCGAAAGATATGCGCGTTCAGATTATAAAAATTCTTTCAAAAAATATTAATGTTGTTTTTCTAAATCCAAATACCCCCATAGCAGGAACAATTTTATTAAAACAACTTAAAGAGCTCGGGTATAAAGGAACAATTTATTTCAATGCGGTTGGAAGCAGTCCCCAAATTCGAGAAATGATCGAAGCCCAAAATATTTTGTTTTATAGTGACCCGTATTTTTCAGATAATCAACTCAAAAAACATATTTTAGACAAGTATTTTGAAGAAAATAAAAGTGAACCTGCTTTTGAATACCCTGTTTTGTCAATGTATGATGTTCTTTATACTTTAAGTGGGGCGATTAAAAATGTTGGTGAAGATCCTACTAAAATTAAAGAATATTTACTTTCCCATAATTTTACTGGTGCAGTCGGAGATTTTCATTATGATGAAAATGGAGATCTTGTTGGCGCAAAACCTTCTTTATATCAAATAAAAAACGGGAAACAAGTTTGGCTTAATGGTCAAATGTGATGCTCAATTTGCTAATATGTATTGATATTAAAAGCTAAATTAGCAAATTTATGATAAATTTAAAAAAAATGCTCAAATTGCCACAGCCAACATACCAAAAAGAACA
>Ga0265297_10001481_pt1 | contig 54797 bp, 57 predicted proteins | sample Munlanlwell13791_FD_192502 | JGI IMG/M metagenome (GOLD analysis project Ga0265297, IMG submission 192502) | Leachate microbial communities from a municipal landfill in Southern Ontario, Canada - Leachate well 137-91 | ecosystem: Engineered > Solid waste > Landfill > Unclassified | place...
CATCCCTTAAACAGATGAGGATTTGGGTGGAGTTCTATTAAAAAGCGTGCGTCTAATAATTAGAGTTTATTCCGTTTAAACGGGATGAAAACTTCTGATACATGCAAACGTTGGGCGAAATTAATTTATTAACCTTTAATCAAAATCATATGGAAAAAATTGAAAGAGCTCCACAAGAGCCACAATCAACGGAAGAGGCAGTATCACGTTTTCTTGACGGAGATAATAATGCCGCAGTGTCTTTTTTGCGAAATCACCGCGAGGAAATCGGTGAATTCTGTTTACAAATCCGCGACACATACCAAAAAAATGACACTGCGACTCCTTTTTTGGAATTGGCAAAGTTAATTGATTCGTTGCTATAAACGGTTAATAAATTAACTGTCGCCTAACAGCGCGTATGAGGTTCAAGAAAAAGAGCGTTTATAATTTTAAAGGTTTCACTTTTTCTTTCACCCAAATTTGCCTCCTCTTTAATAAAAAGGAAGTCGACGAAACTTCTCATACACGCAAACGTTAGGCGACATATTTTATTATATAAAAACCACCAAAATTTCTTAGGTGGTTTTTTAATTCAAAAATCTTAAATCTAAAATCTTAAATTATTTTATTTTCTAATATAAGCTAGTGGATTTTGTCTAACGCCATTTACACGAATTTCAAAGTGGATATGAGGTCCAGTAGAATTTCCAGTTGAACCCATAGCTGCAACAGTTTGCCCTTGACTTACATAATCTCCAGCTGACACATAAAGTGCACTAGCATGCGCATAAATAGTTTGGACACCATTTCCATGATCAAGATGAACATAACAACCATAACCATAATTCCAGCCACACTTTGCAACTAAAACTTTTCCTGATTTACTAGCATAAAGTGGCGTTCCAATAGGTCCAGCAATATCCAAACCACCATGAAGCAAACCAAAATATTGAGTAATAATAGTCGCCGATGTTGGCCATAAATAACCTGTTCCAGCTGGAACATTTGCTGAAGCTGGGGCAGCAGCAACTGAATTATATGAGCTTGGTCTATAAGTTGAAGCTTGAACTTTTTGTCCATCAGGAATAACTAAAATATCACCAATTTTTATACTTGCTCCATTATTTTCTAAATTATTAAAATTTATTATATTTTCAGATTTTGCTCCATAAGTTCTAGCAATTTTTGAAACAGTGTCACCACTACCAACTTTATGAGTTATACCACTGACTGGTAAAATAGCTAATTTGTCTCCTGGCTTGATATAAGAATTTATAGTTAAATTATTTGCCCACAAAATTGTATTTATTGAAATTCCAAATTTTTCAGCAATTTTTCCTAAAACATCCCCTGGTAAAACTTCGTAAATCAAAATTTCTTTTCTACCTGTATCTTTAGAAACATTATTTTCTGATCCAGAACTATAATCTTCAAAATTTAAATTAGAAATTATAATTGGTTTTTTTATCACCGAACCACCAAGAGACAATCCTGTGATATTTTCTAAAGATTCTGTTTGCTCGCCACTTTTATTTAAAGAAATAACCCCTGTTTTCCAAGATTCTTGCGCTGATTTAGTTTCAATTCCAGTTAAACCCATGGAAACCTCTTCTAAAGTAAAAGCTTGTTGTCCTGGACCCATTATTTTGAAAAGTAAAGAATTACGACCGACTGCTTGAAGCTCATTATCTTTAAATATTTTTGTTTGTGGTAAAATTATTAAAAAAGCAAAAAATAAAACAATCAATTGCAAAGATGTTCGGCTGCCTAAAATTTCTAATTTACTTTGTTTTTTTGAAAATAAAAAAATTTGATTAATTTTCTTTTTAAAAGCAAAGATAGTTTTATAAAGTTTAAATCCTAAAGTTCTTTTGTAAGTTTCATCAATTCCTATAAAAAGATCAGAAAAAAAAGAAATCAAAAAAACAAAAAATTTTTTTGTGTAAATTAAACTTTTTAAAACAAAAAATAAAAATTTATTTAGATACTTTTTCATACAATATATCTTTCATTATAAGCTAAAAATCCTTTTTTTTCAATATTAAAAAAATACGACAAAATCGTATTTTGAGGTACAGGTGAGAATCGAACTCACGATGGAGGTTTTGCAGACCTCGGCCTTACCACTTGGCGACTGTACCATATTAAAAAGCAAAAAAATTATAACACAGTATTTCTTTTTTTTCAAGAGATGTTTAAATTATAATTTAAACAAAAAAATTACTGGTTAAGTAATTTTTTGTTCTAAAATTTTAATTCTAAATTCAAAATTTATTTTATCTATAATAAACTTCTAAAGTTAATTTTTTAACTCCGAAGCTTTTTGCTTCATCATAAGAAGGCATCCAAATATCAGCTCGACCATAACCAAAACGGCTATTCATACGATCTCTCACTGTAAAAATTTTATCCCCATAAAGATCTGGAATTTTAACTTTTGTACCTAAAGGTAAAAAATTAGTAGCAATAGTATCTTGAGAACCAAAATCTTCATAATTTTCACATAAATTATAGGTGTGCATAGCTGGAATACAAGGACTGTCATCAGTTTGGGCGACATCACTAGAATAAGCAGTAAATACTACGTCTATTGTTTGTCTTGGTTCAATTTCCGCTATAGTAGGAAAAGAAACTGATTCTACTTCATCTTTTATAGCAATATTAGCAAAAAAAGTAGTTAGATTAGCAAAAATTCCTTCGTTTTCCACAGCTTTTACAGTAGTAGAAGCACAGTTTGAAACTAAAACACTAAAGAGAACAACTGTGATTATCGCTTTTTTACTTAATTTTTTAATAAAATTGGTCATATTTTTTATTTTTTGGCTTAAATTAGCCAATTTGGTTTTTCTTGTCATCTTACTAAAAAAGAATATCAAATATGATACTCTTTTCTAATGACAAACAAATATACCATAAAATGGATTTTTTGTCAATAGTTTGATAAAATAGATTTATCCATAACAAAAATTTTATGAAATATATTGGAAACTTAAATAAAAGAAATTATGGGTATGCTTATAACAATAAACAACCCAAAAAAAAATTTAATATCGGAAACAAAGACTTATTTTCTAAAAAAAATCTGGTTTTGTTTTTTTTAACTGTTGCTGTTTTTGTTTTTATTATCTCTACCATATCTATTATTTGGATAAGTAAAGATTTGCCTGATCCAGATAAGTTAACTGACAGACAAGTAAATCAAAGTACAAAAATTTTTGATAGAACAGGGGAACATCTTCTTTATGAAATCTTTTTAGATGAACGTCGTACTATTGTAGAACTTGAAGAAATTCCACAAAATTTAATTCATGGAGTAATTGCCACAGAAGACACTGCTTTTTATGAACATAAAGGAATTAGACCTCTTAGTATTTTACGTGCTTTTGTTTACGGTTTATTACCAGGAAAAAGAGTTTCTGGAACTTCCACTTTGACGCAACAGTTAGTAAAAAACGCAATTTTATCAAACGAAAGATCGTATACAAGAAAAATAAAAGAAGCAATTTTATCAATTCGTTTGGAACAAAAATATAGTAAAGATCAAATTTTAAAAATTTATTTTAATGAGATTCCTTACGGTTCAACAAATTATGGAGTTGAATCTGCTTCACAAAGTTATTTTGGAAAACATGTTTCTAATTTGACATTAGCTGAATGTGCCACACTTGCTGGTTTACCACAATCTCCATCTACTTATTTAAATAATTTAGATAAATTAAAAAATCGTCGAGATTTTGTTTTACGTCGAATGTTTGAAGAAGGTTATATAAGTGAAGAGGAAAAAAATCAAGCGCAAAATGAAATTTTAGAAATTAAACAATCTTATCATAACATTGAAGCTCCTCATTTTGTTTTATATGTCAAAGAACAATTAGTAAATGAATTTGGAGAAACTGTTGTTGCTAAAGAAGGTTTAAAAGTTATTACTACTTTAGATTGGGAAAAACAACAGGCTGCTGAAAAAATTATTAATGAAGACAGTACTCCTTTATTAGAAAAAGCAAGTGCAGATAATGTGTCTTTGGTTTCCATCGACCCAAAAAATGGTCAAATTTTAGCAATGATTGGATCTAAAGATTTTTTTAATGATGAAATTGATGGACAATTTAATGTAGCAACTTTAGGAAGAAGACAGCCTGGATCTTCTTTCAAACCTATAATTTATGCAGCTGCTTTTGAAAAAGGTTATACTCCTGAAACTATTTTATATGATGTTTTAACAGATTTTGATTTGACAGCTGAAGAATATATTCCCCACAATTATGATTTAAAAGAATATGGTCCAGTTTCAATTCGAAAAGCATTACAAGGATCTTTAAACATTCCAGCTGTAAAAACTTTATATTTAGTTGGTCTTGATTATGCAATTAAATTTGCAGAAAAAATGGGTTATACAAGTTTAAGCCAAGGTGATTTTGGACTTTCTTTGGTTTTAGGTGGTGGTGAAGTAAGTTTATTAGAACACACCAATGCTTATTCAGCTTTTGCTAATAACGGAATAAATTATAAACCAGTAAGTATTTTACAAGTTGAAGATAAAGATGGAAAAATTTTAAGTAAATGGAAAAAAGAAAAAGGAAATCAAGCTATAGAACCAGATATAGCAAATCTTATTTCAAGTGTTTTAAGCGATGATTCAGCTCGTTCTTATATTTTTGGATCAAATGGTAGTTTAACTTTAAAAGATCGTCCTGTGGCCGCTAAAACAGGAACAACGAACTCTTATGTTGATGGTTGGACAGTTGGTTATACTCCAAGTTTAGTTACTGGCGTTTGGGTTGGAAATACAAATAATTCTCCAATGAATAAAAATTATGGTGGAGGTACTGTGGCCGCTCCAATTTGGAATAAATTTATGACGGAAGCTTTAAAAAATACTCCTATTGAAAATTTTAAAGAGGCTCCAGAAAATAAAAGTGAAAAACCAATTTTAAAAGGACAAAATGATGGAACTATAAAATTAAAAATTGATGTTGCCACTGGAAAATTAGCAACTAGTTCAACTCCAGAAAAATATATAGAAGAAAAAATATTTATGACCGCTCATTCAATTTTACACTATGTTAACAAAGACGATCCAAACGGTCCTGTTCCAGAACATCCAGAAGATGATCCACAATATTTTGCTTGGGAAAAAGGAATTCAAGATTGGATAAATAGAAAAAAACAAGAAAATCCTGATTGGAATGTAAGTTTTGAAGAACCACCAAGTGAATATGATGATTTACATTCTTTAGAATTAATTCCGCAAATAGAAATTATTTCTCCAGCACAAGGTATTGTTTTAGATTCTGATTTGCTTTCAGTTGATATAAAAACTTCAGCAAAAAGAGGTGTTGCAAAAGTAACTTATAAAATTGATGATGAAACAATAAAAATATTAAGTGAATATCCTTTTAATTTAAATTATTCTTTAAATAATTTAGAAGTTGGTAATCATATTTTAACTATCATAGCTGAAGATGATATAGGAAATTTTTCAAAAGAATTTTTAGATTTCAATTTTAAACCAGAAAAAAATACAACTAACTAATCTTACCAAATTAAAATGAACACAAACGTGTTCATTTTTAAATTTATTATTTTTTTATTTCTATTTTCTTATCGGCATCACAATATATAAATATTTATCTTTATCTTTTTCAGAAAACAAACAAGGTGAATCAGCATTATTCATTTTAAAAACTATTTCTTCACCATCGATATTTTGTACACCGTCTAAAACATAACGATAATTTAATAAAATCGAATTTTCTTCTCCTTCTAATTCAGCATCAAATTCTGAGCTGTGTTCACCTTTTTGTGTGCTCATTGAAGATACTGCTATATTTTTTTGGGAAACATTAAAATCAAAAGAAACTGAGTTTACACCTTCGGTTGTAAACAAACTTGCAGCTTTGATTCTATTTATCATTAAATCTTTATCAAAGACAGCTTTTGTTTTAAAATTTTCTGGAATTATTTGTGTGTAATCAGGATAATTTCCATCGATTATTCTACTAGTTAATTCAAAATTTCCATATCTGATAGCTATTTGATTATCACTTACCCATAATCTGACATTTTTTTCTCCACTTTGATTTTTTCCAATTTGTAATAATCTAACAATTTCTAAAGCTGTTTTGGCTGGTACAATTGTTTTTATATTATTTTTTTCTCCTTGTTCAATATCAACTTTTATTTCTGCTAAACGATAAGAATCTGTGGCTGCAATCACTAAACCTTTATCAAATCTTTCGGAAAAAAAGTTAAAAAACAAACCAGAAAGTTCAGGTCTTATTTCATTTTTTGAAGTTGCTAAAACTGTTTTCATTATACCTTGTCTAATTTTTTCAACATCAAAAGTAAAACTTGTTTTTTCTTCTATTTCAGGAATAACTGGAAATTCTTCAGCATCCATTCCTTTTATTTTTGTACTATCATTACCACAAATAACTTTTATTTCATTGTTTTCTTTTATAAGTTCAACTTGTTCATTATTTAGAAGTTTAACATACTCAAGTAAAGTTTTAGCTGGCAAAGAATATTCTCCTTTTTCTTCAACCTTTGCTCTTAAATAAGATTTAATTGAAATTTCTAAATTAGTTGAAATTAATTCAACACCAGTATCATTTGTTCTTATTAAAATATTATTTAAAATTGGAAGATTTACTTGTCTACCTGCTAGTGAACTTACAAGTTCTAAAGAGTAAATTAAATTTTCTCTTGTACATGTGAATTTCATATTATATTTTTTATTTATTTAATATATTTAAATAGTAGATAGTAATAAGGATGTTAATAGTGTTAATAAATTGATTTTTTTGCCTTAGTTTAGTTTAAAAATTCAATTTTCTGCTGTGTATAATTTTTGAACAAACTGTTTTTAAAAAGTGAATATTTTTTATCTAATTTTTTATAGTTGTTGATAAGTTATGTTTTTTATCTTTTTATCTACAAGCTTATAATTTAATTTTAAGACTTTGTTAACAGTTTTTTACACATTATTTGTGTATATCCTTTGTTTTATAAACTCAATATCTTGTTTTAATTTTAAATCTTTTTCTATTTCAGATTGAATTTTTGTATGAGCATGCATTGCTGTGGTATGATCTCGTCCGCCAAGTTCTTCTCCAATTGTTGGATAAGATGTTTTTAATTCTTCACGAAGTAAATACATTGTAACTTGTCTTGGAAAAGCTATCTTTTTTTCTCTTGATTTATCTAACATGTCATCCACTCTTACATCATAATATTCAGCCACAGCCTGAATTAAATCTCGAGAAGTAACTGATCTCTTCATACTTTGTTCTTCAAAACCCGATAAAATTTCTCTGACTGATTCTTCTGTAACTTTTATATCTTTTAATTGATGAAAAGCCATTATTTTATTTAAAGCTCCTTCTAATTCTCTAATATTGTTTTGTACGCGAGTAGCAATCATTGTTAAAAGTTTTTCATCAATATCAAAGCCTTTTTCCTGAGCCTTTTTTTGTAAAATTGCTATTCTTGTTTCTAAAGTTGGAGATCCAATATCAGCTATCATTCCCCACTCAAAACGGCTTTTTAAACGATTTTCTAAGGCTGGAATAGCTTTTGGTGGTCGATCACTGGTTAAAACTACTTGTTTTCCTTGTTGATGAAGTTCATTGAAAGTATGAAAGAATTCTTCTTGGGTTTGTTCTTTACCAGCAATAAATTGGATATCATCAATTAAAAGTAAATCAACATTTCTATATCTATCTTTAAATTCTTTTGCTCTACCTTCTTTTACAGAGTTAACAAACTCATTAGTAAATTTTTCTGAAGTAACATATAAAATTTTTGTTTGAGGGTTTTTTTCTAGCATTGAATGTCCTATAGCTTGTAGTAAGTGAGTTTTTCCTAAACCAACACCACCATAAATAAAAAGAGGATTGTAAGCTTCTCCTGGTTTGTTAGCTACAGCTTTAGCAGCTGCATGAGCCAATTCATTTTCTTTACCAACAACAAAAGTTGAAAAAATATATTTAGCATTTAAACCAATTTGTTGAGAATAAGTAGCCTTTTTTTGTGGTGTATAGATTGGATTTAAAATTGTAGAAACTGTTTTTTCTTCCTCATTTAAACATTCATGTTCATTAATATTTTTAATATTATCTACTCTGTAATCAATTTTTTTTATTGCTTTTCCTGTAATTTTCTCTAAAATTTGAATAATTTTTGAATGATATTTTTTTTCTAACCAGCTTTTTGTAAAATTATTTGGTACGCAAACAGACACTTCCCCATTTTCATATTTTGCTATTCCTGTATTTTTGAACCAAGTTGTAAAGTTAGCTTTGGAAAGACTGAGTTCAAATTCAGCTAAAACTGATTGCCAGATCTCATAATTAGTCATAGAATCTAGATAAAATTAAATATTGTTTCTTTATTTTATCACAAAGCGCTAATTTAAAAAATGAGCTAAAATTAGAGAAAAGTGAATATTATGTGGAAAGATTGTGGATATCATTAAAATTTAAAATTAAAAATTTAAAATTAGTAAAAATTTTTATGAGCTTATAAATTTAATAGCCTGTTTGCTTTTTTACTTGACATTTTTTAAAAAAGCATTTATAATTCTGGACATAATATATTATATAAAAATATGGCTACAAAAAGAACCTATCAACCAAATAAAAGAAAAAGAGCAAAATGCCATGGTTTTCGTGAAAGAATGAAAACTAAAGACGGCAGAGATGTTTTAAAAAGAAGACGTGACAAAGGTCGCAAAAAATTAACAGTTAGTGAAGAAAGAAAAGGAAAAAGAACAAAAAAAACTAGATAAATTATAAAAATTCCGTTAAAAAGGAATTTTTATTTTTCTATCTTTAAAAGTATGCTATAATTATTTTATAAAATAAAATTATGTTAGCAAAAGAAAACAGATTAAAAAAATTTAGAGATTTTGCAGTTCTTCTTAAAGAAGGTAGAATTTGTTTTGGTAATTTTATTGATGTAAAAAATTGGAAAATAAATAATGATAAAATTTTAAAAAATAAGTTTGCTGAGGATTCTCTTAAAATTGCTTTTTTAGCTAGTAAAAAAAATTTCAAAAATGCAGTGGTAAGAAATAGAATAAAAAGACAGATGCGAGAAGTTGTCAGGCTTTTGATAAAAGAAAAAAAAATTAGGCCAGGATTTTTTTTAATGTTTATGGCTAAAAAAAATATTGAAGGAAAAAGTTTTCAAGAGATTGAAAAAGAAATTTTGTTTTTATTTGATAAATTACAAATACTAATAAAAACTAAAAAGCTATGAAAAATATTTTTTTGTGGCCAAGATATTTAGTTTTATTTTTTATAAAAATTTATCAAAAAACAATCTCACCTGATCATGGAATTTTTAAACAAAAATATCCACATGGCTACTGTCGTTTTTACCCAACTTGCAGTGTTTATAGTTATGAAGTTATTAAAAAAAGAGGTTTGATAATTGGAATTCCAAAATCAATCTGGCGAATTTTGCGTTGTAATCCTTGGTCAAAAGGTGGAATTGATTTACCAAAATAAAATTATGAAAAAAGAAATTTTAGAAATAAAAATAATAACAAATGCAAAAAAATTTGAAATTATAAGAGATAACGAAGGTAAAATATTTAAAATGAAAATTTTAAAACCGCCAGTAGATGGAAAAGCTAATCAAGAAATTTTACAATTACTAGCCAAAGAATATAATACAAATAAACAAAATATTAAAATTATAAAAGGAGAAAAAAGTAAAAACAAAATAATAGAAATTTTTTATAAATAAAAAAAGAGAAGTAAATTCTCTTTTTTGTTTTTTATTTTTATTCAATTTCTGAATTTGGTTTTTCTAAACTTTCAGGAATAACAGTTTTTTCGCCATCAGTAATTTTTATAATATCTTTATCTATTTTTGCAAATTCTTTGTAAGCATTATTATAATGATTTACTGAAGTTGATAAACTTGAACCTAATTTTTTTATAAAATCTTCATAAGTTAAAAGATGTTTTGAAAGTTGTTCCACATTTTTTCTAATACTTTTAGCACTCTCTTCTATTTTGAAAGCACGAAGTCCTTGCAAAACTGTTTGTAAATAAGCAGCAAAAGTTGTTGGAGAAACAATAATAACTTTTCTTTCTTTAAAAGCATAATCGATTAAACTTCTAGTGTTTACTTTTACTGCGCCAACTTCATTTATAAGTAAATCATAATAAATCGCTTCGGAAGGAATAAACATAAAAGCAAATTCAAGAGTTCCTTCTTTTGGTTTTATATATTTTGCAGTTTCATCAATTCTTTTTTTTAAATCATTTTTAAAATCTTTTTCTAATTTTTCTTTTTCTTTTTCATCGTTTTCATTAATTATTCTTTCATAATTATCTAAAGAAAATTTTGCGTCAACTGGTATACTTCCATCTTTTGTTTTGATAAGAGCGTCCACAACATCACCATCTTTAAAATGATATTGAAAATCAAAAGCATCTGGAGGCAAAATATTTTCTAAAACTAATTGTAATCCAGCTTCACCCAAATTTCCTCTTTGTTTTTGATGTTTTAATGTTTTTTCTAAATTGCTTAATTGCTCAGAAAAACCAATAACTTGTTGATTTGTTTTGTCTAAAGCTGTAAGTTTTTCTGTTATTTGAGATAATATTTTATTACTTTCGCCAGTAATTCCTTGGATAGTTTTGGTGCTTTGTCCAAATTGTTCATGTAAAATTTTGTTGATTTCATTTTGTGTTTCATTCATTGCTTTGCTGGTTTCCCCTATTTTTTGATCCAAAGTTTTATTTATTTCTTGCATTTGTTGTTGTAAAAGTAAAAAAGATTTATCGTCATTGCTTTTATTTGTGGTTTCATTTACTTTTTTATAAAGAAAATAAAATAAAGCACCTAAAAGTAAAATTATTATGACTAAAAAAAATATTATAAAATTTTCCATAAAAACTTGAAATTAAAATTCAAATGTTTTATTATTATAACAGTTTAAAAAATAAAAAACAATTTCTTATATAAATTTATTGTACGACATTTATTTTATTTAAAAACAAGCAAAATAAAGAAACGACCTCATAGTTTAACGGATAAAACGTTTCTCTCCTAAGGAAAAAATTCAGGTTCAATTCCTGGTGAGGTCACAAAAAAATAAATTAAAAATTAAAAGTGAAAAAGTCAAAATATTTATTATATATGCGAATAATTATATTATTAAAAATAATTTAAACAAATATGAAATTAGGAAAATACAAACATTATAAAGGAAATTATTATGAAGTTATTGGTTTAGCCAGAGATAGTAATACTTTTGAAGATCTTGTTGTTTACAAAGGTTTATATGATTCAAAAGAATTTGGTAAAAATCCTTTATGGGTAAGACCAAAAAAAGAATTTTTAGAAAAAGTTATTATAAATAATAGAGAAATGCCAAGATTTGAATATATAGAAGAAGAATAAAAACAATCTTAGAAATAAGGTTGTTTTTTGTTCTTTTGATTTTTGATTATTGTTCATATTTTTGAGGTGTGACTTCGGTTGCACCTCTTTTTTTATTTTGTAAAAAAGTGAACAAACTGTTAAAAAGTCATAAATAAATTGTTAATAAAATCTATTTGTATAAAATATTGTATACAAATTTATCAAATAAAATAAAAAATAGTGTGGATAAATTTTAAATCACTTTTAAAGAATCTAAATTTTTTATTTAAAAATGTTTCCTGTGAAACAAATTAAACAATTAAAATTTACTTAATTTAATAAAATTAAAAAAAACAAAGAAAGAAGAGTAAAATAAAAGATAAAAAATATTTTTTAATTTAAAAAATAAAAACGTTTCACAAGAAACATTATCTAATATATTTTTTGAAATATATTTATGTATTATAAAAATATAAGTATTTAAATATAATAAATAGTGTCGTAAAATATATTTAAAGATAATTTTTTAAATAATAGACATTTAAATTAAAATATTTTATAATAGAAAAATTATTTATAATAAAAAAATATATGCTTTTACAAAACTATTTTGATATCTTCGGAATCCTAGGTTTAATTTTAATAATTTGGGGAATTTTTTTACCAAGAAATAAAAAAAGATCAATCATTTATATTTTTGGTGGGTTTTGTCTTTTAATTTACAGTATTGATAAAAAAGATTTAATTTTTATTATATTACAATCATGTTTTTTACTAGCTAGTTTTTATGAATTTTGGAAAAATCATAAAAAATAAAGGTTTGACAAAAAATAAAAAAATAGGCATAATAGCCCAACATAAATTGGGCCTGTAGCGTAGCTGGCTAGCGCGCTTCCATGGGGCACTCACCTGCCATGAAAAAGGGGATATAGTTTAGGGGTAGAACGCCTGCATGGCATGCAGGTGGCAGGAGTTCAATTCTCCTTATCTCCACAATATTTAATTCAAGTCCATAAATAATTTATTAGACTTTGTAAATAAAGAATGATTATTATTTTGGCATTTCGGGCAGGTGGAAGAGATCAGGGCTTCGAATCCCCTCAGGTCCACCAATAAATTTTAGTTTATAGCCAAAATTAAAAATAAAAAAATATGTCACTTTCAGTCGGTATAGTCGGTTTACCAAATGTAGGAAAATCAACTTTGTTTAATGCCTTAACTCATAGCAAACAAGCTAACGCACAAAATTATCCTTTTTGTACCATTGATCCAAATGTTGGTGTTGTTGAAGTTCCTGATGATCGTTTACAAAAATTAGCTGAAGTTTCAAAATCAAAAAAAATTATTCCAACAATTATTGAATTTGTGGATATCGCTGGATTAGTAAAAGGAGCTAGTGAAGGAGAAGGTTTAGGAAATCAATTTTTATCACATATCAGACAAACTGATGCTATTATCCAAGTTGTGCGTGCTTTTGAAGATAAAAATATTATCCATGTTAATGGAAAAATAGATCCAGCAGATGATAGTGATGTTATAAATTTAGAATTAGTTTTAGCTGATTGGCAAACTGTTTCCAAAAGATTAGAAAAAACACAAAAAAATGCCAAAGGTGCTAAGCAAAAAGAATTAGAAAAAGAATTAAATTTATTACAAAAATTATTTAATCAACTTGAGGCAGGAAAACCAGCTAGAGATTTAGAATTTGATGAAGAAGAAATTTTATTGGTAAGAGATTTATGTTTGATTACTATGAAACCTATTTTATATGTTGTTAATGTTGATGAAAATAATTTAAATCAAGAAATAAATTTAAAATATCCTCATATAAAAATTTGTGCAAAAATAGAAGCTGATTTAGCTGAACTTGATTTAGAAGAAGCAAAAGAATATATGAAAGAAATTGGAATAACACAAACTGGTTTAGATAAATTAATTTTAGAAAGTTATAAACTTTTAGATTTGATAACCTATTTTACTTCTGGAGAACCTGAGACCAGAGCTTGGACTATAAAAAAAGGAACAAAAGCTCCAGAAGCAGCTGGTGTTATTCATACTGATTTTGTAAAAGGTTTTATTAAAGCTGATATAGTAAATTCGGAAGATTTTATAAATGCAGGTGGTTGGAACAAAATAAAAGAAACTGGAAAAATGCTTTTAGTAGGAAAAGATTATGAAGTTAGAGATGGTGATGTTTGTTATTTTCATATAGGAAAATAATATTGTTGTTAACAAGTCAGATCTTGATTTATTTTTTATTTTTGTTATAATTTTTCTATCAAAATATTTAATAGCCCAGGTGGTGGAACTGGTAGACACGCAGGACTTAAAATCCTGTGATAGTAATATCGTGCGGGTTCGATTCCCGCCTTGGGCACAAATAAAAAACACTGAAAAGTGTTTTTTATTTTTAATTTAATAAATTTTTATTAAGAATATATTTTTAAATAAAATTTATTATTTATTTTTTAATAAGAAGAAATAGTGTTTGTTGACATTTTTTTTCTTTTTGTATATAATGTCTAGCGTATCTATTTTTAAAACGCGGACGTCGTATAATGGCTATTACTTCGGCCTTCCAAGCCGAAGACGCCGGTTCGATTCCGGTCGTCCGCTCAAAAAACATATCGCGGGATAGAGCAGTCAGGCAGCTCGTCGGGCCCATAACCCGAAGGTCGTTGGTTCAAATCCAACTCCCGCAACAAAGTTTATTCACAATTTAATTTGTAAAAAATTTTATTTTTTTATAAAATGTGTTATAATGCGGTAGTAGTTCAGTTGGCTAGAACGCTTCCTTGCCAAGGAAGAGGTCGCCGGTTCGAATCCGGTCTACCGCTCTAGTGAGCTGCGCTCACTTTTATTAAAGGGTAATTTAATAATGCCCTTTACTGTATGGCTCTTATACAAAGACTCCCTTGCCCGGGGGTTTTTGTTTTGTCTAATTTTTTAAATAATATTTTTATTAAATTATTTTTTTATTTTAAATTTTATAAACAGTTTTTTAATTTAAAAATTATTTTTTTAAATTTTAAAAATAAATTTATAAAAAACTTTTTTTATGTTATAATTATAAAAAATAAAATTTATGGAAAACATTTTTTTACAAATTACAATAATTTTAGGAATCACAGTTTCAATTGCTTGTTTTGTTAGATTATTAAAACAGCCATTAATTGTTGCTTATATTTTAGCAGGTTTAGTTGCAGGCCCTTTATTTTTGAATGTTATAAATGGAGACGAGCAACTTTTTCAAACTTTTGCTAATTTTGGAATTATATTATTACTTTTTATAGTAGGTTTAAGTTTAAATTTTGATTATATAAAAAAAGTTGGTAAAACTGTTTTTCTTGGTGGACTTTTCCAATTTTTTTTCACAGCATTTATTGGTTTTTTTGTAATGTCTTTTTTAAATTTTTCTTTTATTTCTTCTTTGTTTGTCGCTGTCGCAATAACCTTTTCAAGTACTATTATTGTAGTTAAACTTTTAGCAGATAAAAAAGATTTGGAAACTGTTTATGGTCGTTATACTATTGGAGTTTTATTAGTTCAAGATATTATTGCAGTTATTTTGATGATATTTTTAAATACTTCAAACATAAATCAAGATGTTAGTTGGTATAATACTGCTTTGATAACATTAGGAAAAGGGATGCTTTTGGCTGGTTTAGTTTTTTTGATGGCAAAATATCTGTTGCCAATTTTTATGGATAAAATAGCGACATCTAGCGAACTTTTATTTATTTTTACAATCGCTTGGTGTTTTGGAATAGCGAGTATTGTTTACTCAGCAGGTTTTAGTGTAGAAATTGGAGCAATCGTAGCTGGAATTTCTTTGGGAGCAAGTATTTATCAGCCAGAAATTAGCAGTCGTCTGCGACCTCTTAGAGATTTTTTTATAGTTTTATTTTTTGTTGTTTTGGGAAGCGAATTACAACTTGGAGATGTCAAAGCGTCTTTATTACCAGCAATAATTTTATCTTTAGTTGTTTTGATTGTGGATCCTCTTATTCTATATATAGTTATGCGAAAGATAGGCCATACTAGACGCAGTTCTTTTTTGGCTGGAATTACTGCAGCACAAGTGAGTGAATTTGGTTTTATTTTAATATTTAAAGGAGAAGACATGAATTATTTGCATGGTTCAGAATTGGCGATTTTAACTATAGTTGCTTTAACTACAATAATTATTTCTTCTTATCTTATAACTTATAATGAACAAATTTATCAAAAAATCATGCCAATTTTAAAACGTTTTGGTAAAGATGATCATAATAAAGATGAAAAAGAAAAAATTCCTTACAAAATTTGGCTTTTAGGTTATGATAGAATTGGTTGGAAGGTTTGCGAAGCTTTATTAGATAAAAAAGCTAATTTTGCAGTAATAGATTTTAATCCAGAAGCAATAAAAAAATTAAAAAGAAAAGGAGTTCCTTGTTTTTTTGGTGATTGTGCAGATGTTGAATTTTTAGAAAGTTTGCCTTTAGAAAAAGCAGAAATGATAATTTCTACAATTCCAGAATACGATGATCAAAGGACACTCATCGGACATATAAGAAAGTATAATAAAAAAACAAAAATTGTGGCTAATTTGTATTATAAAACTCATTTACAAGATTTGTATGATATTGGAGCTGATTATGTTATGTTGGCACATTTGTTAGTTGGAGAATGGTTAGCAGATTTTTTGAAAAAAGATACAATAAATGTTAAAAAATTTAAATATTTGAGAGATAGACAAAAAAGTGAATTAAAAATGAGATATCCCAATCAATAGTATTGACTTATTTTTGTTTTTTATATATAATAATTTACGTTAGATTTTTATAAAAATAAAAAAGGGCCCGTAGCTTAGTTGGTAGAGCGCCTCGTTTGCACCGAGGAGGTCGCAAGTTCGAATCCTGTCGGGTCCACAAAATCGCAAGTTAAAAGTTAGAAGTTATTTTTATTTTTAACTTTTGAATTGCGTTTTTTTTAACTATATTTATTTTTTTGAAAAATAGAATATAAAATAAGCCGAGGTAGCTCAGTGGTAGAGCAGAGGACTGAAAATCCTTGTGTCGCGAGTCCGATCCTCGCCCTCGGCACTACACCAATTATAAGCAAGAGACTTTGTCTCTTGTCTAAAATTGGTGTAGTGCCTCGGCATTAAGTAATGTCTTGGTGTTTAAATAATAAAAGGGGGCATGTATTACGTTTATGTATTACAAAGTTTAAAAGATGGAAAAGGTTATATTGGATCCACAAACGATCTTAGAAGAAGGTTTAAAGAACATATTACTGGAAAGGTTAAATCAACTAAGCCAAGAAGGCCTTTGAAACTTATTTATTATGAAGCTTACTCTAATGAAAAAGACGTTAGATTAAGAGAAAGCAGATTAAAAATAAAAAGTCGTGCATATGCACAGCTCAGGGTACGATTAAAAAATTCTTTATTAAACAACGGAGTGTAGCTCAGTTGGCTAGAGCATCTGTTTTGGGAACAGAGGGTCGAAGGTTCAAGTCCTTTCACTCCGACGTATTACGACTTCTCGTAAGTCGACAACAAAAAACTCCACTAATTATGTGGGGTTTTATTGTTTTTAGGATGGTTCGAGAATAGGGTTTTATTTTTTTAGGTGTTCTCGAAGATATTGCATGTAACTGTAAATTATTATTGAATTAAACATCAAAAACTGATAATGTAGTTAAAATAGATATGTCTAAACAAAACATAACAAAAAGACAACATTATATTACTGAAGCTCTATTGTTTCATTTTTCTGATTCAGATAGCAAATTATTCGAGGTAATGCTTGATAATAAGAAAATTTATCAAACAAACCCTAATAATTCAATGTGTGCAAACTTTATTTATGAAGACGATAACTTAAAAACTAATACTGTAGAAAAATATTTTGTTAATATGGAAGGGGAAGTTGTTGCACTTGTAAAAAATCTAATAGAAAATATACATAAATATAAAAAAGGTGAAGTAGAGCTTTCCACAATTAAAAAAGATATAGAAAATATATTACCTAAATATATAATTTATTATTATAAAAGTGGGGCTTTACTAAAAGAATTTTCAAGTATAAACCAAAAAGAAAAAATACCTTTACTTTTAAATAAAATACTAAACCATAATTACGTTAATCTTTTAGCTGATACTATAAAAAAAGGTTATAAATTTGCACTTATTGAAAGTGACAAAGATTTTTTGTTAAGTGACCAATTTATTTCTACTTCTGCTTTGAAAATAAAAAGTAGATTTTTTCAGATAAGTAATAGACACATAGGGTTAAAAGAAACATTAATATTAATCCCTATAACGTCCAGTTATTATGCTGTCTATTGGCATTCAGATAGTGATTTTATAACGGAAGATAATACTTTTAAAGTATTGAAAAATGAAGAAATAGGACAAATTAACAAAACAATAATCAATAATTCATATATAAAATGTGTTGGAGAAAAAAGGGAAAGAATTGAAGAAGTTGTAGAACAATATCAAATGCATTCTCCCTTACAGGTTTACGCGGGTGGAAATTCAAATGGTTATTTTGCTGGTGCAATAAAGAAAAAAGAAGTCTTTTTTTATAAAGAAGAGGAAGACGCTTGGGATATGATTGAATTTGCAATGTTTACATTGTATAAAGATTTAGGTAGAAATGATAAATGCAAATGTAAAAGTGGGAAAAAATTTAAAAAATGCCATAGTGATGCTTTTAACAGAGCACAAACTATCATGAAAAATTTTGGTAGGGATTCTGGTTCGAACGAATACGGTATACCTGGAGTCATTGTCTATGAACTTCCCATAGATGAATGGTCTAATTTTGATAAAAGTAAAAAGTAAACAACATATTAAAACTTATGCAAAGTTTTGAAATAATCAATTAATGCCAACAAAATTTTTTATTTTTATAAACCGTCTAAAAAAGGCGGTTTTATTATCTTATTTTATTTTTTTGTGTTATAATAAAATAATAATTTATTTTAATAAAATCGTTTTTATGATACCAAAACTGATTTTAGAATCAATTTTAAAAAAAACTTGTAATTTTTCAGATTCTGATTTAAAAAAATACTACATTGAAGCTAAAAAAAATATAAAAAATTTAGAAGATTATTTAATTGACAAACAACTGATTGAAGAAGGTAAAATTTATGAAGCTTTTGCTAAAAAATTAAAAGTCAAAATAATAGAATTAAAAAATATTGAAATTAAACCAGAAATTTTAAATTTAGTTCCGAGTCAATTTGCTAGTAATCATAATTGTATTGCTTTTGAAAAAAATAATAATGAATTATCAGTAGCCATGACTGATCCAAGTGATATTCAAACTATTGAATTTTTGCGAAGAAAAACTGGATTAAATATCAAAGTTTTTGTGACTACTCCTAGCAATATGAAAGAAGCGCTAAGAAAATATCATGGTGATATTTCTACTGATAAAACAATTATTAATTTAGTAAATGAAAAGAAAAATGGTGATGAAAAAGATCTAAAAAAAGTTGCAGAAGAATTGCCAATTATCAACATTGTTAATTCAATTTTGGAACACGCCGTTTTTGAGGGTGCTAGTGATATTCATATTGAACCAATAGAAAAACAAGTTATTGTAAGATACCGTGTTGATGGTTTGTTAATTCAAGCAATGGAATTACCAAAAGAAGTACAAAATGGAATAATTGCACGTATAAAAATTTTGGCGCATCTAAAAATAGATGAACATATGTTACCCCAAGATGGTCGTTTTAAAATTCAAGTTCAAGATGAAAAATTATCTTTTCGTGTTTCAATTATGCCAGTTTATGATGGAGAAAAAATTGTTATGCGTCTTTTGCATGAAGGACAAAAACCTTTAACTTTGGAGCAATTAGGATTTTTGCCAGGTGTAAAAGAAATTGTAGAAGATAATATTGAAAAACCACATGGTATGATTTTAGTTACAGGGCCGACCGGTAGTGGAAAAACAACAACTCTTTATTCAATTTTAGGTATTTTAAATAAATCAGATGTAAATATTTGTACCATTGAAGATCCGATCGAATATCATGTCAAAGGAATAAATCAAAGTCAAATAAATCCAAAAGCTGGTTTTGATTTTGCCAGTGGTCTCCGAGCTTTTTTACGTCAGGATCCAGATGTAATTATGGTTGGAGAAATACGTGACAAAGAAACTGCTGAAATTGCAATTCATTCGGCTATGACAGGTCACTTAGTTTTATCAACTTTGCATACAAATGACGCACCAACAACTTTGCCACGTTTGATGGATATGGATGTACCACCTTTTTTGATTGCTTTTACAGCAAATATTATTATTGCACAAAGATTAGTAAGAAAAATTTGTCCATATTGTAAAAAAGAAATTAAATTAAACAAAGAAGAAATTAAATCAATAATTGAAATGTCAGATCAGAAAAAAATTCTTAATTTACTTAAAAAAGAAAATATAAAATTAAATAAACAAGAAAAAGCCCTTGATTCAATGATTTTTTATCGCGGAGAAGGTTGTGCTAAATGCGGACACAGTGGTTATAAAAGCAGAGTTGGTATTTACGAAGTATTAGTTATTAATGATGAAATTACTTCTCTGATAAATAAAAAAGCTAACGCCCAAGAAATAAAAGACTACGCAGAAAAAAATGGTATGATAAATTTATTTGAAGATGGTTTTATAAAAGCAAAACAGGGCATAACAACTATCGAAGAAGTTATTCGTGCGACCAAAGAATAATTAAAATAATTATGGAAAGTTTTGAAAAACAAAAATTAAACAGGCAAGAAAAAAGGGAAATGTCTTTTGAAAATCGAGAAGCCGAGCAAGATGAAGAGTTAAAAGCTGCCGCACAAATGGAAAGAGTTGATTTTTTGACTAAAGAAATAAAATCAGGAAATCAACAGATCAAAAATATCATGTTACACATGAATGAAGTTTTAAATGCAATTAAACTTTTGCGTACACAATTACAATTACCCGCGAAAAATGATGATGATTTGTCAATTGAACAAGATAAAAAACAACTAGAAAAAATTAAAAACAAAATTAAAAATTATAAGAATGAAATTTTGAAAATGAAAAATGATTTATTAAAAATTCAAATTGAAGTTTTACGAGAAGAAAAGATTTTTTCAGAAAATGATTTACAAAATGAAGCTGAAAAAAGAGTAGAAGAATTGTTAAAAATTTTGGCAGAATAAAATAGCATATATATGCTGACAAAAAATAAAAAAGCTTTTTCACTTTTAGAAATTCTGATCTCAATTGCTATTTTGAGTATTTTAGCTTTGGGAATTTACGCTGGAATAAATTTGGTTTTGAAAATAGTTTTTCAGTCCAGAATAAAAATTATTGAAAATGGAATTTTAAATGAGCAAGTTGAAATAATTAGAAACATGTCTTTTTATGATGTCGGAATAATTAACTCTAGTCCAGTTGGTTTATTAGAAAGAAATGTTGTAGTTAATAGAAATGGAATTGATTTTAATATTACACGCACAATTAGAAATATTGATGATGAATATGACGGAACAATTGATGGCGAACCACAAGATTTGACACCAGCTGATTATAAAATAGTAGAAATTGAAATAACTTGTGGTGAGGCGTGCGGGCAAAAAAATCCTTTAAATTTTGTCACTTATATTTCACCAAAATTTTTGGAAGGAAACCCAAATAACGGCGCTTTGTTTATAAAAGTTTTTGATGCTGATGCCGCTCCAGTCCAAGGAGCCGAAGTCCATATTGTGGCTACATCTACCAGTTCAACTTTAGATATGATTGACACTACAGATAATGAAGGTATGTTAAAATTAGTTGATTTGGAAGCAGCTTTTGAAGCTTATAATATTACTGTTTCTAAAACTGGTTTTACTGTTGATAAAACTTTTACTACCAGTGAGATTGAAAATCCAATCAAACCACCAGTTTCAGTAGAAGCACAAAATGTAACCACAATTAGTTTTTCAATAGATGAAGTTTCTTCTGTAAACTTAAATTCTTTAAATTCTTATTGCTCTGTTTTACCTTCTGTGCCAATAAATATTTTTGGCACAAAACTTTTGGGTATCAATCCAGATTATTTTAAATTAAATGAAAATATTGTAACAAATGGCGGAGGTAATTATTATTTAAATAATTTGGAATGGGATTCTTATGGTTTAAAAATAGATAATTATGATTTGATTGGAACAATTCCTTCTTTGCCAATAAAATTATTACCTGGTGCGACTCAAGATGTAAAATTAATTTTAGCTGCAAATAGTGGAGATTCAATTTTAGTAAATGTCCAAGATAGTATAACAAATCAACCAATTTCAAATGCCACGGTAACTATCAGTGGAAATGGTTTAAATAAAAGTAAAGTAACTGGGGTTGGATTTGTTCGTCAAAGTGATTGGTCGGGTGGTGATGGACAAGAAAATTTTTTAACAGAAAACAAATTTTGGTCAGTAGATACAGGAATTGATTATTTAAGTTCATTAGGTGATTTAAAATTAAATAAGGCCGGAGAAAATTATTTAACAAATGGAATTTTAGAATCATCAATTTTTGATTTAGGAGTTGAAGTTAATTTTGTAAATTTTATTTGGGAACCTTTAGGCCAACCTGATGAAGTTGGGCAAGATTCAGTAAAATTTCAATTAGCGACTAATAACACTAGTACTCCTGAAGTTTGGAATTATTTTGGACCAGATGGCACAGAAAATACTTTTTATGATAGTTCAAATATTTCAATCAACAGTATTCATAATGGAGACAGATTCGCACGTTATAAAATATTTTTAAGTACAGACAGCGTCAGTAGTACGCCGACAGTTTCAGATATTTCTTTGACTTATATAACTAGTTGTACTCCTCCTGGACAAGCTTATTTTGGTTCCTTAACTAATTCCTCAGTTTATACTATAGAAGTTTCAGCTGAAGGTTACCAAACTAAAACAGAAACTGTAACTGCAAATGGTGATATTGTGTTTGAAATAAATTTATCAGCAGAATAAAAATATGAAACAAATTAAAAAAAATAAAAAAGCTTTTACTTTATTAGAACTAGTTATAAGTTTAGCGATTTTTTCTTTTTTAATTATGGGAGCAACTTATTTAATTATCAATAGTTTAAAATATAATAATATTTTGTGGGATCAGCTGGAAAGTCAAAAAGAAGGCCGAAAAGTTTTGCAAGATTTAGTAAATATTTTGCGAAGAGCAGAAGATTCTAGTTTGGGGGGTTATGCTATTGTAAGTTCAGGAGATAATGAAATAATTTTTTATGCTAATGTAGATTCAGATAATTTGCGAGAAAAAGTTCGTTTTTGGCTTGACGGAGAAACTATAAAAAAAGGAATAACTAAACCGACAGGTAATCCATTGAGTTATGGAAACAGTGAAGAAAAAATAGTAGAAATTGCTCATTATGTAAAAAATTTGGAAACAAATACTCCTTTATTTTTATATTTTGATGAAAATTATATTGGAAACCAAAATCCTTTAGTACAGCCAGTCGATTCAACAAAAATTAGAGTAGTAAAAGTACAATTAGAAATAGAAAAAGATGAAGAAAAAAGTCCTGTGCCGTTGCATTTGGAATCAATTGTACAAATCAGAAATTTAAAAGAAAATTAATTTATGTTTGAAAAAATAAAAAGTTTTTTTAAAAAAAATAATCGTGGTGTTTCTCTTTTGTATGTAATAATTTTTGGTTTTTTAGTAACTACCACAATAATTTTATCAGTTTCTTCTTATGCGGCTTATGAAAATAGATCTTCAAATATTATTTATAACAAAGACGAAGCTTTTCATATAGCAGAAGCAGGAATAAATTATTACAAATGGCATCTTGCGCATAATTCTGGAGATTATACTGATGGGAGTGAAGAAGCTGAATCATATTTACATGAATTTAAAGATAAAAATGGCAGTGTTATAGGTTATTTTTCTTTAGAAATTGATACACCTTTGGCTGGAAGTTCTGTAGTTACTGTTCGTTCGACTGGTTATACAATAGAAGAACCAGACAGAAAAAGAACAATCCAAGTTAGATTGGGTTTTCCAAGTTTAACTGAAAATACTTTTTTAGCAAATGATAGCATGAATTTTAGTTTTACTACTGAAGTTAGCGGAGTTATTCACTCAAATGGGGGTATTAGATTTGATGGAACTACTGATTCATGGGTAAAAAGTGCCAAAGCTACATATAAATATGAAAACCAAACACATAATGGAGTTTGGGGAGGTGGTGGCCCAAAATCTTTTTGGCTTTTTCCTGTACCAGCTGTTGATTTTTTTGGAGTAACTTCTGATTTGTCTGATATAAGAGATTCTGCTGATAATGGAGGAATTCATCTATATTCTTCTGGACAAGAAGGTTGGCGTATAGTTTTTAAAGGAAATAACTTTGATTTATACAAAGTTAAAACAATTGATTGTTATAATGGTGAAGGAACTTGGCGTCGTCGTTGGGGCGGTTGGTATTGGGATGGAGATGTTTATTGTTATGATTTGGGAAATACAGAATATGTTGATTCTTATGATATCCCAGAAAATGGAGCAATATTTATTGAAGATAATGTTTGGGTTGAAGGTACTGTTGATGGTAGAGTGAGTGTTGGAGTTGGACGATTTCCTGTGCAAGAGCCTTATAAAAATATTATAATTTCAGGAAATCTAATTTATAATGAAAAAGCTTCTGACGATACGATCGGACTTTTGGCACAAGGAAATATATTAGTTCCTTATGAAGTGCCAGAAGATATGGAAATAAACGGAGCTTTACTTTCACAATTTTCAGCAATTTATCGCCCTTATTATGATGAAGATGTAAAAAATTCTTTAACTATTTTTGGTTCACAAATTTCTTATGAAAGCGGTGGTTGGAAATATGTAAATGGTTGGGGGAATGTAATTTCTGGTTTTGAAGATACAAATCATATTTATGATGGAAATTTAAAATTTTATCCGCCGCCAGGATTTCCGGTTGGAGTAAATTATGAATTATTAAGTTGGGAAGAAATTTTATAAATTCAAAATTAAAAATGCAAAATTAAAAAAAATTTTTACTTTTTCCTTTTTACTTTTTACTTTTCTTCTGTTATAATAAAGAAAAATAGTTTAATAAAAAATAGTTATGCAAAAAATTAAAAAAGGAGTAATTACAGTAGCAGGATTAGGGACTCGTTTTTTGCCGGCAACCAAGGCAATGCCAAAAGAAATGCTTCCTGTTTTAGATAAACCAGTTGTTCAATATATTGTGGAAGAGATGGTTTCAAGCGGTATAACTGAAATAATTTTTGTTACCAGTTCACAAAAACGTGCGATTGAAGATCACTTTGATCGTGATAAAGATTTTGAAAATTTTTTGAAATCAAAAGGAAAATTAGACAAAATTGAAAGTTTAATTGAATTAGCAAAAAAAGTTAGATTTTTTTATACTCGCCAAGCAGAACCTTTGGGAAATGGTCATGCACTTCTTTGTGCCAAAGAATTTATTGGAGAAGAACCGTTTGCTTTTTCTGATGGCGATAGTATTATTGATAGTAAAATTCCAGTTATAAAACAATTAGTAAAAGTTTACAATAAAACGGGAAATTCAGTAATTGGTGTACAAAAAATAGAAGATAAAAATGAAATGACAAAATACGGTAATGTTTATGCCAAAGAAACAAAAGATAAAAAAATATTTAAAGTAGAAAAATTTGTTGAAAAACCAAATTTAGAAAAAGTTTCTGACAAAGGTTTGATAATTGGTGGTATGCGTTATATTTTCACTAGTGATATTTGGAAAATTTTGGAAAATCAAAAAAGTGGAAAAGATGGTGAAATTTGGTTAGCTGACGCTGCTAATATTTTAGCTCAGAAAAAAACTTTTTATGCTTATGAATACGAAGGTAAATATTTTGATACTGGTAATAAACTGGCTTTATTAAAAACAGCGATTCACTTTGCTTTAAAAGATGAAAAAATGAAAAATGAAGTTTTAGAATTGTTTAATAAAGAATTAAAAAAATAAATATGAATAATAAAATAAAAATAGTCTTATTCGCTTTTATTTTAAGTATTATTTTTATTCCAAAATTTTCTAAAGCTGAAGGTTTTTGTGTTTGTGTAAACAAGGAAACAAAAGAAAAAATAGAATTTTATAATGTGTCGGAATCTCAATGTTTGAAATATAATGAAGATGATAGACAAACATGTTCTTGGAGTTTGTTTGATTCAAAAATGATGGACCAAATAAATAATCTCAATCAATTAAAAGTTAATACACCGCAAAGTTTTGTTGGTTTGTTAATTAAAACAGTTATGGAATTTTTAGGTACGATAACTTTGCTGATGATAATTTATGGCGGAGTTATCTGGATGACTTCAAATGGTAATAGTGATAAAACAGATAAAGCAAAAAATATAATAGTTTGGGCAAGTTTAGGAGTAGTTGTGATTTTTGCAGCTTATGCTATTTTAAATACAGTTTTTAAAATTTTTGAATAATAAATTTATGATGAAAAAAAAATTTGTTATAACTTTGCTAATTTGTTTTTTAGTGGTGAGTGGTTTTGGTTGTAAAGGCGCCACAACCGAACAAGAACAAGCTGTTAAACCAATAAAATTAGAATATTGGACGGTTTATAATGATGTAGAAGAACTTGAAAAATTGATTAAAGAATATCAAACTCTCAGACCATATGTTAGTGTAAATATTCGTCAATTAAGTTACGATGAATTTGATGCAAAATTTACATCTGCTTTGGCTGATGACGTCGCACCAGATTTAGTTTCACAACATATTACTTGGCTGACAAAAAATAAAAATCGTTTAGCAACAATGCCGGCTTCAGTAAAAATGGCTCGTTATTATGACCCAGGACAATTTCAAGATACACAAATAGTGGTTGATACGATAGCTATGCCAACAAAAACGTTTGTAGAAAAAAACATGGTAAAAAGTGTTTATGAAAATGTTGTAAAAGATAATGAAATATATGGTTTACCAATGGCAGTCGACTCACTCGCAATTTATTATAATCAAGATTTATTAGACAGAGCAGGAGTAGCAGAAATTCCAACTGATTGGGAAAAATTTATTGGTGCCGTAAAAGCAACTACAAAATTTGATAAAGCTGGAAATATAATTCAATCTGGGGTTGCTTTAGGTACTGCGTCTAATATTACAAATTATTTTGATATACTTTCTTTATTTATGATGCAAAGTGGTGTAAAAATGACTGAAAATGGAAAAGTCTCTTTTGCAAATGGTTTAAAAGGAGCAACTAGAGATCACCCAACTTTAAAAGCAATCGATTTTTATACTAGTTTTGCCCAACAAACAAAAGAAGTTTATAGTTGGAATAATCAAAAAAGTGATTCTTTTACTGAATTTACCAGAGGTAATAGTGCTTTTTATGTTGGTTATGCTTATGATTACCCAACAATAAAAAAAGTTGCCCCACAATTAAATATAAAAATAATGCCAATGTTTCAGTTAAATCCAGAAAATCCAAGCAATATTGCAAATTATTGGGTAGAATCAGTAGTAAATAAATCAAAACATAAAAATGAAGCTTGGGATTTAGTCAGATTTTTGACTAGTGCAGAAACTGTAAAAAAATATACTGATGCAACTTTTAGACCAAGTCCATATCGTTCCCAAATCGCAGAACAACAAAAAAATGAAGAAATGTCTTCATTTGCCACTCAAGCTCTTTTTGCAGAAAACTGGTATATAGGAAATAATTTGGATATTGCTAAAAATGCTTTTAAAGATTTGATAGATGGTTTCAATAAAGAATCAACTGATGAAAAAACAAGATTAAAACGAGATGTTGATTTAGTAGCTGGAGCTGCTTCAAAAATAGAACAAACATTTTAAAATATTTTTATGAATAATGAAAATAAAATTCACCGTGTCTGCCGACAGGCAGGAAAGTCATTTAATAAAAAATTATTATTTTCTTTTATAGCTATTAGTTTTTTTTGTTTTGGATTTTTAGCTGAAGTAAAAGCAGAGGATCTACAATGTTGTTATGGGGAAGTGGCACAAACTGTAGAAGGTCATAGCGGAAGTTATACAACTACTAATTATGAAGAGTTTTGTGTATTAATAACTGAAAAGTCTCTGTGTAAAGATGGAAAAATGACAGATTTTTCTGGTGGTTATTCTACTTATAAAAATACTAAACAAGGCTCTTGTTTAGAAGGTAACCCTCAATGTCTAAAAATATTAGATAATAAAAAAGTCAGATTTAATTTAATTGAAGAAGAAGACGAAATAACTTTGGAAGTTGGAGATGAAAAAAAAATAGGCATAAGACCAACAGTTGATCCTTCCTCTGATTCAATGCAAACAAAATTTAATTTATATGTTAAAGATAATGATTCTTTAGTTAAAGCTGATTTAAATTCAAACAGTACTTTTTTAAAAACAGATTTTATTTTGGACAGCTTTGTTTCTGTAGATAATTCCAGAACATTTTATACAGTTATTGACACAAAAGAATTAATAAAAAGTAAAAATATTAAAACATTACCTTATAATTTTTCTTTGATTTTTTTTGGAGAACAACAAATCACACCTACCGGTTATGGTGTAAAAGAAATAAAAATAACAGTTAAAGGAATAGATTGCGGAGAAAAATATAATAATAGTAGTGATTGCAATAACAACCCATTTTGTATTTGGTCTAATGGAAAAAATAGTTGTTATAGTAATTTAGAACAATCAACTTGTCAGTATTTGAATCAAAATGAATGTAATCAAGTTTCAATTTGTAAATATGATGAAGTAAATAAAAAATGTAAAACTGTAGTTGAAACAGCGATTGAAGATGCTTATGGAAGTAAAAAACCAGAAGGGTACGAAGGCTTTTTAAACGAATGTGCTTTCCAAGGAAATTGTAGTGATGTAAATGAATTTTTAAAATTAGGTTTAAATGCTGTCCGTTGGCTTTTTGGAATAATTGGTGGTTTAGCTTTAGTAATGTTTGTTTATGGAGGAATTTTGATGATCATTTCTTTTGGTAACGAAGACAAAATTAAACAAGGCAAAAATGCGATTATCGCTTCTGTTATTGGAATGGTGATTGCTTTTGGTGCTTATTTACTCATCAAATTTATTTTAGATTCGATAGGTGTTAGCGGAAATTTTAATATATTATAATATGTACAAAAGTCAAAAATTTTTTGTTAAAAAATTATTGGTATTTTTTATAATAATTATTAGTTTTTTTTGTATAACAAATTTTGTTTCAGCAGTTAATTTAGAAAATCCTTTAGCTACAACCAATGTAAATAGTTTGATTCAAAAAATTATTACTTCTGTTTTAGGAGTAACTGGTACTTTAGCTTTTTTGGTTTTTATAATCGGTGGAATAATGTGGATCACATCTGGAGGTAATGAAGATAAAGTAAAAAAAGGAACAGAAACAATGGTTTGGGCAGGAATAGGTGTAGTTGTTATTTTTTCTAGTTATGCTATAATAAATTTGGTATTAAAAAGTTTGTTAAAATAATAATAATTTAAAATTAATCACTTGAGAGGAGGTGAATATATGAAATTTATTTACAAATTAGTTGAACATAAAGCAATTTTAAGCTTGGTTTTTGTGCTTGTTTTTGGTTTTCTTTTAACTCCTATGTTAAAAGTAAATGCAGCTCCTGATGATGAAGCAACAGCTTCTAGTTATTCTTATGACGAAGCTGATCCATTTGGAGTTGGTATTATTGAAGATGGTGAAGGAACCGATGGTGGAATAGCTTTAGGAACTCAAGATTTAAGAACTACAATTACAAATATAATCAATGTATTATTAAGTTTGCTTGGTATCGTAGCTGTAGTAGTAATTTTAATCGGTGGTTTCAAATGGATGACTGCTGGTGGAAATGATGACCAAGTTGGAGAAGCTAAAAAATTTATTTTCTCTGGTATTATTGGTTTAGCTATCATCTTAAGTTCTTGGGCAATTGCAAAATTTGCTTTAGGAGCTTTAGGTACAGCCACAAATACAACTGGAGCAGAAAATTACTAAAATTTTAGTTGTTAGTAGTATTAGCTTAAGTTTGTAGTATTAGCTTAAGATATCTAGCTAATACTACTCCAATTAAAATTTTAATTTTTTTATGAAAAAAATACTTACTTTTTTGTTTTCTTTAACTTTGTTATTTTCATTTTTGCTTCCTTTTTCTTCGGTAAAAGCACTTTCTACTTGTTCTGATGAAACTGATCCACTCGGTTTTAACTGTCTAGATGACAGTGGTTTAGGAAGAACTGATCCTCGAGTGATGGCCTCAAGAATAATAAATATATCATTAAGTTTACTAGGAACAATTTTTGTAGTACTTACAGTTTATGCTGGTTTTTTGTGGATGACTGCTGGTGGCAATGATGATCAAGTTGGAAAAGCAAAAAATATTTTATATGCTTCAATTATCGGACTTTTGATTATTTTGAGTGCTTACTCAATTTCTAACTTTGTTTTAAAAAATTTATATTCGGCAAGCACAGGAGATAATTACGGAAATGTTTTAGACTAATTAAAAATATAATTTTAAATAAAAAATTTATTTTAAATTATGTGGCAACAAAAAAATAAATTTAAAAGTTTTTTCTTAGGATTATTTTTTTTGTTTGTATTTTTTTTAAATATTTTAAATGTCAATGCTCAAACAACTGATCCATGCGAAAGTGAAGATGATCCTTATGGCTATGCTTGTATGTCTCAAAGTTCTTTGGGCGATAAAGACCCACGTTTAATTGCTGTAGCGATAATAAATTTTTCTTTAGGACTTATAGGAACTGTTTGTGTGGTTTTGATAGTTTATGCTGGTTATTTGTGGATGACTGCTGGTGGCAATGATGATCAAATTGGAAAAGCAAAAAACATTTTAATAGCTGCCATAATTGGGGCTTTGATTGTTTTTTCTGCTTATTCAATTACTAGATTTGTGAGTAAATCAATTTGGAATTCAACTCAATATTATGGTGGCGGTTTAGATATAGGAATAACTGGCGGAGGTGACATCAATATTAACAATGATTAAAAATTATGTTGAAAAAAAATAATAAAAGAATTTTTCTAGTTTTTAGCGGATTTTTTATTGGAATATTTAGTTTTTTTTGTTTAGTAAATTTTGTTTTTGCTGAATCTGATTTACATGGAGCTACTGATGCTGCTACAAAAATGGGTTTGCGTACTGATACTGACATAAGTACTTTGATTGGTAGTTTAACAGGTACTGCTTTTTCTTTTATAACTGTTATCTTTTTTTTACTAGCTGTTTATGCTGGAATTTTATGGATGACAGCAAGAGGAAATGAAGATCAGGCAGACAGAGCAAAAAAAACTATTATTGGTGCTGTGATTGGTTTAGTATTAGTTGTTGCTGCTTATGCAATAACTAATTTTGTTTTTGATACGACTGATTTTAATGCTGGTTCTGAAACACAAAAATATACTTGCGGAAAAAGTGCAAATTGGCAATGTGTTGATTTAGCTTATGCAGGTGTTAGATGTAAAGGAGAAAAAATAAACAATACTGATTATGCTGGAAATTTGCTGTCTGTTGTTGGAGATACAATTCAAGATCAATGTAAAAATAGTGAATTTTGTGAACCTATAAGTGATTGTCTTAATAATCAAATTTGTTGTGAATTATATGTTTCTCCTTGCCAAGAAGTTTATGGAAATAATTATAATTGTGTTGACGCAGATACAGATTGTACAGACGCCACTACCAAAAAATATGAAGATAGACTTTGTGACAGTACCCAGATTTGTTGTTTACAAAAACAAGTTTGGTGTTTAGAAGGCGATGGAAATTCAAGTTATAGTTGTACCCCAAATACTGGTAATTGCCAAGCATATCCTTATCATACAGAAGAAAATAATCTAAAATATTTTGAATCTAAAACTGCTTGTGAAAGTTCAGATACTTATGTAAATAATCAAGAAATTTTCTGTTTTTATTTAAGTGGCAGTGAATTTAAATGTGAGGCTATGAAAAAAGCAGATTGTACCAATGAAACAAAAAAAGGACAAACTTTTGATAGAATCGGTGATTGTGAAAAAGCCTTAGAAGGAGCTAATAATTAATTTATTTATGATGACAAATAATAAAAAAATTTTTTTTGGTGGATTATTTATTTTTGCATTATGTTTTTTATTTTTAAATTTTGCACAAGCAGAAAATTTAGCTGATGCTTTATCAAAAGTAAATAATAACATAGGTCCCGAAACAGGAATTGTACAAACAGATATTACAATTCTTGTGGCTAGAATTATAAAAGCTGTGTTTTCAGTTTCAGGGATTATATTTTTTGCTTTGATGATTTATGCTGGTTTAAATTGGATGATAGCTAGAGGCGAAGAAGAAAAAGTGTCTGAATCAAAAAAAATTTTAACAACTTCAGTGATTGGAATTGTGATAATAATTTCAGCATATGCAGTTACAAATTTAATACAATCTAGGATTATTGAAACTAAAATGTTGAATGGTGGTTTAAATTCAGAAACAACTCAAGAAGAATCAAAAATTGGTTGTTGTGTTGATTGGGTAAGTAGTACTGGTGTAGCTGAAGGAAATTGGATAGGTGCAGCAATTCCAGCATCAAGAATTACCACTTTTAATGATTGTAAAACTTGGGGTGAAAAAGAAGGGCAAGGAGATATATGGTATTGTGAAGGACCAAAGGAAGGTTGTTGGATGTTTACTGAAGGAATAACAGATATAAATGTTTGTAATCAAATTAGACAAAATTACGTTAAAAATTAATTTCGTTTTATGAAAAAAATTTATTTTTTATTACTACTTTTAAGTTTAAAAGCTGATAAAATATTTGCTGAAGAAACCGGAATCAATCAAGCAGGTTCAGTTTTAAATAAAGTAGCAAAAGAAGCTGGAGTGGAAAATCAATCAGATGTTTCTTTTATCGCTGGTAATTTATTAAATGCAATTTTAGGGATGACCGGAATAATCTTTTTAGGTTTGATGGTCTATGCTGGAATTTTATGGATGACTGCCCGTGGTGATGAGGGACAAATAGAAAAATCAAAAAATATTATAATTGCTTGTGTAATTGGATTAATGATTTTAGTCAGCGCTTATGCAATAACTTACTTTATCATGAGTAGATTTACTGAAATTTAAAAATATGAATAAAAAAATAAGACAAAAAAGATTTTTATTTTTTACTGGTGTAATTTTAGTTTTTGTTGGTTTTTTTGTTTTTTTTAATTTTGTATTTGCTGATAGTTACGGTTTAGATAGTGCCCAAAAATCTTCCGGCATACAAATCGGTGAAATGACTAGTATTGAAAATGTTGTAGCTCGAGTTTTGAGTACAGCTTTAACTTTTTTATCAGTTATATTTTTTTTACTGATAGTTTATGGTGGTGGAAGATGGATGATAGCTCGAGGAAATTCTGATGAAATTCAAAAAGCACAAGATACAATAATTATGGCAATAGTTGGAGTAATTATAATTTTAGGAGCAAATGCTTTAGTAAATTTTGTTTTTACTTCAGTCGGAACTGGACAATCTGTTGAATCAAATAAATTATCAGCCTGTGCTGAAGTTCATGCAGGTTGGGAAATTTTACCAATTGCCCAGTGTGCTGGAGAAAATTATACGAAAAATATAACAGATGTTGGAGAATGTTATTATTTTGAAGGTCAATATGAAAACGAAGGTGGAAAAAAATTAAATTGTGATTCTAACACAATTGATGCAGATTTAGTTGCAAAGAAAGTCTGTTGTCTTCCTTATAAAACAAAATGTTCTAGAACTTATTCAGATTTTGAATGTCAAAGTGATACAAACAATTGTGATATTGGAACAGCTAAAATCCAAATTGGTTTATGTGAAACTGCAGAGGAGATATGCTGTAAATCTTCAGAAGTTTGGTGTTTAATCGCCTCTTTTAATGAAGAAAATAAAATTGAAGATTTTAATTGTGAAAAACAATTTGGACGTTGTGTTTCTGATGGAGATTTATTAGATTCAAGATTAAATTTTACAACAGTAGAAGCTTGTCGAAAAATGGGTGAGGATTTAGCAAAAATCAGTAATAAATAAATTATGAAAAACAAAATAAAAATTTTTAGTTTTTTAGGCGGAATTCTAATTTCTTTATTTGGAAGTTTTTTTGTTAGTCAATTTGTTTTTTCTGCTGACGTTGATACAAAAATTGATGTTCAGAGAGGTCTTTCAGAAGCAACCCCAATAAATATAGCTAAAAATGCTGATTTAAATGAAGTAATTGGAAAAATAGTAGGTGGGGCTTTATCTCTAATTGCTATTATATTTTTTATAATTGTAATTTACGGAGGTTTTTTGTGGATGACAGCACAAGGAAATGAAGATCAAGCTCACAAAGGACGAGATGCAATCATTGCTTCAGTTATTGGAATTATTATTATCATGGGTTCTTATACTTTAGTACAATTTGTTTTCAGTACTGTGGAAAATACAGGTTCAAATAAAGAAATTAAAACAGATACTTGTAGTGAATATAACCCAAATTGGAGTTGTATGGATATAAGTCAGTGTGCTGGAGCTACAAATAATAAAGATTTAGTGGCACGTAATGATTGTACACCAGAAAAAAATTGTTCAATAAACGAATGTTTATCAAATGATGATGGAAATTATGTTTGCTGTTTGCCTTATAAATCTTTTTGTGAAATAAATTATTCTGGATACAGTTGTATTGATAATGAAGAAAAATGTACTAGTGGTGTTGTTTCTGCTTTGGCAGGAGAGCCTTCTTTGTGTGATACAGAAAAAGGAGATGTTGGAAATTTTTGTTGTGAATCAAGAGTCGTTTGGTCTTATGATCTAGATAATACTTTTTGGTTATCAAATTTAGGTAAAGAAGGACAATTAGAAAAATTTTCCTGTGTATCAAGTACTGGAAAAATTGAATTATTTACTGATGGTCCAAATAGTGTTTGGAATCAAGATACTTTAGGTCTACCAAAAAGTGAATTAGGAAAATATCAGTTTGATAGTGAAGAAGAATGTCAAAAAAATGGTGAAACGCAAAAAATATTTTGTTTAAAATATAGTAAGGAAGAAAAACAATATTATTGCTCAGAAATTTTAAAAGGAGATGATACTCGAGATTGTGCTTTTACTTCTGCCAGACTCTTTAATAGTTCAGGCGATTCTCAAAATAAAGAAATTACTTGTTTGGAAGCAAGAAAAATTTATAACAAAGAAAATTAAATTAATTTTTATATGAACAAAATAAAATTTTTATTGGCTATAGCTTTTTTTATAGCTTTCCCGATGACTGTTAAAGCCATAAATTTGGGTTTTGATTTAGTAAAAAATACAGCGGAAACTGGTGGTTATAGTTCAGCAACTGGTGAAACTAGTTTGGCGGAAAACATTGGTTTTGTAATAAACGTAATTTTATCTTTTGTGGGTGTCATCTTTACTGGACTTACTGTTTACGCTGGAATTTTATGGATGACTGCTCGTGGTGATGAAGGAAAAGTAGAAAAAGCAAAAAATATTTTAACTGGATCAATAATTGGTTTGTTTATAGCCTTGGCGGCTTATAGCATTACAAATTATATTATTCCACTTATTTTAGCTAAAGTTTAAATTATGATTGAAATTAAAAATACAAAATTTAAAATTAAAAAACTGTTTGTATTATTTTTTATTATTGTTAGTTTTTTTTGTGTGACAAATTATGTATTAGCTGATGAAGACTTAAGCCAAAGTGCTTTGGAACAATTACAAGCTGGAGGGAAAAAAGCAAATTATAATGTAGAAAATACAAGTGATCCGAGAGAGATTGTGAGTATGATAATCAAAGGAATTTTGGGTTTAACTGCTTCAATTAGTGTGGCTTTGATAATTTATGCTGGGTTTCTTTATTTAACTTCACGGGGCGATGAATCACAAGTAGAAAAAGCAAAAAATTTATTGACCGCGGCTATAATTGGAGCTGTTATTGTCTTTGCTGCTTACAGTATTTCTTATTTTGTTGGTAAAAGTGCTGTTGAAGTTACAAATTATGGTGGTCAAAGTGTTCAATTTATAGAATAAATTTTGTAAATATGAAAAAAAGTTTAAAAATATTTTTGTTTATAATTTTTGTCCTGATTTTATTTTTTTTGTTTTTTAAATTTTCTGTTTCTGCTCAAACTGTTTCTTCTCTTTCTGATCAAATAAATGCACAAAATCAAGCTTTTGCTGGCGAAAAAGGCGCTGGTTTTGGAGAATCAGTAAATTTAAAAAGAATGGTTGTTAATATTATTGAAATTTTGTTAAGTTTAATTGCGACTATTTCAGTGGGAATGTTTTTTTATGCAGGATTTTTGTATTTTACTTCCCAAGGTGAAGAATCAAAAGTTGAACAAGCAAAAAAAACTATTTTTTATGGTGTGATTGGCAGTGCTTTGATTCTCATGGCTTATAGTATTTCTTGGTTTATTTCTTATGTATTTTTGGAAGCAAATCCAGCGGATACAGGCAAAGGCGTTTGGGATTTTGAATCTAATGTTTGGGTAGAAGATGAAAGTGATTTAAGTCATCCTTGGGATGAATCAACAATTCCAAGTGGAAATACTCTAATTGATGTTTATAATAATAATTAAGATTTAGAAAATCAAAAAGCGTATTACCTTGACTTTTTGATTTTTTTTTAATATAATGTTTTTACTTTAAAAATTACAAAATCTTTAGTGGGGTGGCATTGGTATAATGGTTATTACTCCAGTTTGTGGCACTGGCAATTCGGGTTCAATTCCCGAATGCCACCCCAGTGAAGATTTTAAAATAAAAAACCGTCTTTAAACGGTTTTTTATTTTTTGGTCTAATTTTATTTAGTTACTTCTACACCCATTTGTCTAGCAGTTCCTTCAATAATTTTCATTGCTGCTTCTATATCATTTGCATTTAAATCAGGCATTTTTTTCTCAGCTATTTCTTTTATTTGAGCTTTGCTGATTTTTCCAACTTTATCTTTTAAAGGATTACTTGAACCTTTTTGTAATTTTATAGCTTTTTTGATAAGTTCGCTAGCTGGAGCTATCTTTGTTATAAAGTCAAAAGTTCTATCTTCATAAACATTTATAACTACTGGTACAGTTTCTCCTTTTTTATCAGCTGTAGCTGCATTAAACTGAGTACAAAAAGCTTGGATGTTTAAGCCGTGTTGTCCTAACGCTGGTCCGACTGGAGGCGCTGGATTGGCGGCGCCACCCATAACCTGTAATTTGATTTGTGTGACTAATTTTTTTGCCATATTATTATTTATTATTTCTATTGAGAAGCCCCTTACGGGCAATAGATTTTTTTATATTTTTTTAACCTGTAATACATCAAGTTCAACTGGAGTTTCTCTACCAAACATATTTACTAATACTTTTATTTTTCCTTTTTCTTGATCAATATTTGATATTTTTCCTTCAAAATTTTTGAAAGGTCCGTCAACTATTTTTACAGCTGTATTAATTTCCATATCAATTTTATGTTTTGGTTCATCGGCAGTCATTCTTTTTGTAAGCACATTCATTTCTCTTGGGTCAATTGGGGTTGGAGTATTGCCAGCACCAATAAAACCAGTTACATTTGGAGTATTTCTAACTACATACCAAGAATCATCAGTAACAGCCATTTCTACTAATACATAACCAGGAAAAACTTTTTCTTCCACAGTTGTTCTTTTTCCATTTTTTATTTTAATTTTCTTTTCTTTTGGAATTAAAACTTGAAAAATTTTGTCTTGCATGTCAAAAGATTCTATTCTTTGTTCTAAATTGTGTTTTACATTTTCTTCATAACCGCTGTAAGTATGAATTACATACCAACGTCGGCCAAGATTTTCTTGTTGTTTTGCCATAAACTTTTTTAAAGTTTTTAATTATTTTTTATATTATAAAGTCGACACCTAAGTTGAAAATATAATCAAGAAAAGCGAAAAATAAAGCCAAACCAGCACTCAAAGCAATAACAGCTAAAGTGTAATTCTGGACTTGTTTTTTTGTTGGCCAAGTAACTTTTTTAAGTTCACCAATTGAATCTCTTAAATATTCAACTATTTTTCTAAAAAAATTCATAAAATTGTTCTATTTAAAAACGGCTTGTTAGCCGAATTATTTATATAAATAATATATATTTTTTATTAACTTTTGTCAAGTTAAGTGAAGTATTTGCAGAAAAATTATCCACAGTAGTAAATATTGACAATAATGTTAGAATATTATAACATTTAGTTATAAATATATAACATTTATTTTAAATAAAAAAATATGAATAAAAAACAATATACAATCTGTCGGTTAGCAATAATTATTATTTTATCTTTTACCATAAGTTATTCCATGCAAATAAAAAATTATATTTTACCAATCACCGCTTTGATTGGCAGTGTCTTTATTCTATTTTATCTTCGTAAGAAAGTGGATATAATCATAGCTGATGAGAGAGATTATGTTTTAGCTGGAGATGCTGCACGTTATACTTTGACAAGCTATTCTTTCTTGGCAGTAATTTTTTCTTTTATACTTTATTCTCTTCAAGATATAAACCCATACTTTTACACAATAGCTCTGGTCTTGAATTATAGTGTGTGTTTTCTTTTAATCCTATATTCTTTGATTTTTAAATTTTATAATAATATTGCTTCTCTGGACAAAAAGAAAAAATATATAAATTTTGTTATTTATTTTTTTATAGTTTTACTGATTATTTTATTTGGTCTTAGATTGTTTAGTGGAGAAGATAATTGGGTTTGTCAAAATGGGAAATGGGTAAAACATGGTAATCCAGATTTTGCTGCCCCACTTATTGAATGTAAAAAGTAATATGAAAAATAAAATAAAAGAATATAGAGCAAAAAATAATTTAACCCAAGAAGAATTAGCTAGGCAAGTAGGAGTAAGAAGAGAGACTATTGTTTTTTTAGAACAAAATAAATATAATCCGTCTTTAAAATTAGCTTTTGATATTGCAAAAATTTTTAAAGCTAGAATTGAAGAAATTTTTTTAGACGAATAAATAAAAAAACCGTTTTATACTGTTTTTTTATTTTTATTCCAGGCCCTTGGTGTTTTCGCAATATTTTGTAATAAAAATAGTCTTTTTCAGACTATTTTTTGCTTTTTAATTACTGTCTACATACCTAACGGCATGCCTGTCTATCAATAGGTAAATAAACCGGCAGACAGGTTGAATTTTTAATTTGTTTAAATATCCAGATTTTTTACATTCTTAGCGTAAGTTTGAATAAATTTTTTACGTGGTGCCACTTCTGAACCCATTAAAATATCAAATACTTCACTAGCTTTTTCAGCATCATCAATTTTAATTTGTTTTAAAACTCTATTTTCTGGATTCATAGTTGTTTCCCATAATTGATCAGGGTTCATTTCTCCAAGACCTTTATATCTTTGAACATTTAATTTCTTTTGTTGTTGTTTTTTATTTTCTTTTTCAGTATTTTCATTTTTTTCCACATCATTTTCTTCTTCTATAATTTCTAAATCTTCTTGTTTTATACCATTTTTCTTTTTGTAATCTTCCAAAGCCTCGTCATTATAAATCCAAGTAATTTCTTGTCCTTTTTTTATACTATATAAAGGTGGTTGAGCGACATAAATATGACCTTTTAAAATTAAATCCGGAAAATGACGGAAAAATAAAGTCAAAAGTAAAGTTCTGATATGAGATCCGTCTACGTCAGCATCAGTCATGATAATTATTTTATGATATCTAAGTTTTTCTATATCAAACATTTCTCCAATATTTGTACCCAAAGCTATAATCAAAGATTTGATTTCATTGTTAGCAAGAATTTTGTCTAATCGAGCTCTTTCTACATTTAAAACTTTTCCACGTAAAGGCATAATTGCTTGGGTATTACGATCACGTCCTTGTTTTGCACTACCACCAGCAGAATCTCCTTCTACTATATATATTTCGGAATCTTCAGCTTTACGGCTACTACAATCAGCTAATTTTCCTGGCAAAGTAAATCCTTCCAAAGCACTTTTTCTAAGCACAGTATCTCTCGCAATTCTTGCTGCATTTCTAGCTTTGGCTGCGATTAAACATTTGCCAATTATTCCTTCCGCATCTTTTGGATGTTCTTCTAAAAAGATTGTAAATTGTTCGGAAAAAATATTTTCAACAACAGTTTTTACTTCTGGATTTCCTAATTTTGCTTTTGTCTGTCCTTCAAATTGTGGATTTGGAATTTTGACTGAAATAACAACATTTAAACCTTCTCGGACATCTTCTCCTGTCAAATTTGGATCTTTTTCTTTGATAAAACCTTTTGCTCTTGCATAAGCATTCAAAGTTCTGGTTAAAGCTGCTCTAAAACCTGAAACATGGGTTCCACCGTCTGGATTTATAATATTATTCGCAAAAGCAAATAGAGATTCTGTATATTCATCTGTATATTGTAAAGCTATTTCTACGGAAACGTCGTCTTGTTTTTTTTCAGTATAAAAAATATTTTCATGTTTTTTTTCGTGATTTTTGTTTAAATATTTTACATAACTTCCGATTCCGCCTTCAAAATAAAATTGATAAGTATTTTTTATAAAAGGTAAGGAATTTTTGTCTTTGTCTTTTTCTTCTTTTGAACGTTCATCGCTAATTATTACTTTTACACCTTTTGTTAAATAAGTTTGTTGTCGTAAATGATTTATAATATATCCCCAATCAAAATCAATAGTTTCAAAAATAGTTTCATCTGGACAAAAAGCAATAATAGTTCCATTTTTGTCAGTTTTGCCTATAGATTTGACTTTTGTTTTGGGTTCACCATATTCATAATCTTGTACCCAAATTTTACCATCTCGGTGAACAGTTGCTTTTAAATTTTTTGATAAAGCATTTACTACAGAAACACCAACTCCATGTAAACCACCAGAGACTTTATAACCGCCTTCATCACCAAATTTTCCACCAGCGTGTAAGGTTGATAAAACTATTTCTAGAGCAGAAACTTTTTTTGTTGGGTGAATATCAACTGGAATTCCACGTCCATTATCTTCAACCTCAACCCAATGATTTGGTAAAAGTCTGATAGTGACTGTGTCACAATAACCACCCATTGCTTCATCAAAAGAGTTGTCAACAACTTCCCAAATTAAATGGTGTAAACCTGTTTGTCCTGTCGAACCAATGTACATTCCGGGTCTTTTTCTAACAGCCTGTAAACCTTCCAAAACTTGGATATTCTTGGCACTATAATTGCTACTATTATTATTTTTTGTCATAAATTATTTTTTAAAATTCTTTGTATATTGTAGCAAAAAAGTTGTTATTAAGCAAGTAATTTAAAAGAACATATTTTTATTTTATTAATTTTTTGTTATAATATTAATGTTATGGAAAATAATAAAAAAACAAGTTTAGAACAATACCAAGATCCAAGCGGAGATTTTAGTAATCAAAGTTTAAAATTAGCTTCTTGGTATATAAAAAACAAAGAAACTCTCAAAAAAATTTTGATCGGTTTTTTAATTTTTTTTGATACTATTTTTATGATTTGGGGTTTGTTTGGTATAGGAAAATATTTATTTTATGATTCAATTATTACTGATAAAATTTTAAACTCAATGACCTCTGATGAATTAAGTGTTACAAAAATACGAGAAGTTTATAGTCCAAATGATTTAGTTTTTAAAGACAATAAGATTTTTTTAGGAGCAAATAAAAAATATGATTTAGCTACTAAAATTTTTAATCCTAATGAAAGATGGTTAGCAACAGTAAATTATCGTTTTGTTTTTAATGGCGGAAAAACAGAAGATAAAACTGAAATTATTTTACCGAATCAAGAAAGATATTTTATTTTTTATGGTTTAGAAGCTAATTCGCAACCAAATAATTTTAAAATTGAAATTATAAATATAAAATGGCAAAGAATAAATGAACATAAAATAAATGATATAACAAGTTTTGTTTCGCAAAGAATAAATTTTTCAACCGAAAATTTAAAAGCTAGCCGAGCTGTAGATACAAAAAATATTTTTTTACAATTTATAATTGTAAACAATTCCATTTTTGCTTATAAACAAACTCAATTTAATATTTTATTTTTTTCTGATAATAATTTAGTTGCAGTTTCTCCAATCTACACTAATAATTTTTTGGCAGGAGAAAGAAAAAAAATTGAATTAACATCTTTGTCTGATGTAGACAAAATAGATGAAGTTAAAATTGAAACTATAATAAATATTTTTGATAAAACTGTTTTTCTTGATTATTGATTATGAATGTTTTTTTAAAACTTTTTAGAAAATTAGATTGGTGGCTAATAGGTTCAGTAATGATTTTGTCTCTAATTGGTTTATCAGCAATTTATAGCGTTGATTTATCAAAAGGACAAGACCTTATTTATATACCAAAACAATTAATAGCTTTAGTCATAGGCTTATTTTTTTTATTTATTAGCGCAAATTTGCAAGTTTCTTTTTATGAAAATAGTGCTAAATTTTTTTATATTTTTTCTATAATTCTTTTGATCGCAGTTTTATTTTTTGGAGAAAATATTCGAGGAACCACAGGATGGTTTAAGATTTTTGGTTTTAGTTTTCAGCCAGCTGAATTTGCCAAATTAGCTTTAGTAATTTTTCTAGCTTGGAGAATAGAAAGACAAGCCAGACGTTTTGAAAAATGGCAATTTGTTTTAGTTTTATTTGTTCTTAGTTTTTTGCCTTTTGTTTTGATTTTATTGCAGCCTGACTTAGGTTCTGGTCTGATTTTTATGGGAGTTTGGTTTATGTTTTTGTTAGCTGTAGGCGTCAAGAAAAAATATTTAGCTGTAATAGTTTTGAGTGGAATTTTTGTTTTTTTATCAGCTTGGTTTTTACTATTTCAAGATTATCAAAAAAATAGAATTTTAACTTTTTTAAATCCTGAAGCCGATCCACTTGGTTCGGGATACAATGTAACACAATCAATAATTGCTATCGGTTCTGGACAAATTAGTGGGCGAGGTTTGGGTTTTGGTTCACAAAGTCAACTCCATTTTTTACCAGAAGCACAAACTGATTTTATTTTTGCTGTTATTGGTGAAGAAATGGGTTTTTTTGGAGCTGGTTTAGCTTTGATTTTATATATTATTATGATTTGGCGCTTGTTTGATATTGCACAATGTTCAAAAAACGATTTTTCAGCTTATTTAGTTTTAGGAATATCTTTTATTTTCTTTTTTCAAATAATTATAAATATTGGAGCTACTGTAGGGATTTTACCAGTTACTGGGGTCACTTTACCTTTTTTAAGTTACGGGGGTTCATCAATGATTATAAACTTGTTTTTAATCGGAATAGCTGAAAGTGTTGCTAAAACAGTTTAATTTTTTTGCTAAAAAATCTTTGGTCTCTTGACAAAAAAAAGTTTTTTTGTTATATTTTCTGCAATCCTATGAAAGATAAAAATGAAATAAACTCTTTATTAAAATCATTGAAATCACATTTTGGTGTTATAAAAAAATGTCCAATTTGTGATCAAGATTTTGAAGAAAAAAATTCTCATTTTTTACAGGGTAAAGCCGAAAAAAACGTGATACATAATACTTGTTCTCGTTGCGGGCATTCTCTGATTTTTATCATAGAAAATACAAAAATCGGTGTAGCGCTTCTCGGTCTTTTGAGCGATTTAAGTTTGAAAGATGCTGAAAAATTTATTATAAAAAATAATTTTTCAGAAAATGAGCTACTTGATTCTTATCAAATAATAAATTTTAAACAAAAAGAATTTATAAAAGAAATAATAAAAAAATAGTATGGCATATTCAATAGAAGTAAAAAAAAGAGAAGGGATTAACGCTGAAGAACTTAGAAATAGTTCTTTAGTTCCTGGAGTCGTTTACGGACCAGATAGAAAAGCTCTTCCTGTTAGTGTTGAATTAAATAAATTAGAAAAATTATATAATGAAGCTGGAGAATCTACTTTGATTGATTGTATAATTGAAGGTGAAAAGGAACCTGTAAAAGTTTTGATCCAAGATTTACAATATCATCCTTTAAAAAATCAAATTATCCATTTTGATTTAAGACAAATTCAAATGGGTGTAGAAATGCATGCTACTATTGAATTAAATTTTATTGGCGAACCAGTGGCTGTAAAAACTCTTGGTGGTACTTTATTAGTAAATACCGAAGAATTAGAAGTAAAATGTTTACCAAAAAATTTAGTAAGTAGTGTTGATGTTGATTTGAGTGTTCTTACTACTTTTGACGATGCTATTTATATAAAAGATATAAAAATGCCGGAAGGAATTAAAGTTTTAGATGAAGAAAATACTTTAGTAGCAAAAGTTATAGCTCAACTTTCAGAAGAAAGATTAAAAGCTATGGAAGAAGAAAATTCAGGAGTTAATGTGGAAAAAGTTGAAGTAGAGAAAAAAGGTAAAGAAGAAACAGAAGAAGATACTGCTAAAAAAGAATAATTTAGCTAAAAATAAACAAAAAACACTCTTATTCACAGAGTGTTTTTTAATTCAAAAAATTTTATTTTTATTTTATCTAACGTGTGTTATACTAAAAATGATAAAGAATGAGTTGTGTATACTCTTGACAAAAGCAGAAGAATGTGTTATTTTTGTTAGTTATTTCTGCCCTTTAGTAATTTTTTTTGGAGAAAAAAATGTTTAAAGAAAGTAAGAGAAACTTTTTTCTTACTCTTTCAGTTTCTGGAATTCTCGGCTTGGCGCATCTTGTCGCTGGGCTGCTGTCATAATTTCTTTCTGCTTTTGTTTTCGGCCGGTGTGGTTCATAACCCCCGGCATTTTTTATTATAAAAAAATGGCGAACGATGTCGCCAATATAAAAAAAACAACTTTTATTTAATTCATCAATTTATCCCTGACTTGCATCAGAACTTTTCCCAGAAGGTTTTGTCCCTTCCAGTTTTTTTCATTTAGAATTAAATCATTTTCTTCTGACAAACCGACGCCCCAGATCAAATCAAAGGGCGAGGCTTCAACTAATATTTTGGGAAATGTCTCAATTAATTTTTCTCTCAAATCTCCATGCTGAGAGAATTTTAAAAGATTGCCTTTAAAAACGATTTTCTCTTTATTTTTGTCCCAAATTTTTTGATTGAAATTTAGGATAAAGCGTCCTAATTCTTGCTGTTGTCTTGGACGCTCCTCGGTCATAATCAAAAAATAACTTCTTTTGTCTTTGAACAATTTGGCTTTTTGCGCCATCATATATTGTTCACAGCAATTATATGTTGTTCCTTGTTCATCCACAATTTCCCGTTTGGACCATTGCCCAAACTGATGTTTCCAAAAGAAATAATACTTGTTTGTTTCTCTCATTTTTTTCTCCTTTTTAAAAATTAAAAGAACTTTTTTTATTTACTATAAGTAAGTTATAATAAAAAGACAAATTAGTCAAACTTTGTTTTATTAAATTTTTTTGTTATAATAACAACTAATTAAATAATTTATGAAAAAAGTAATCTTAGAGAATAAAGAGAAAAAAACAAAAATAAATAAAAATACAAAATTTTTTAATATTTTATCTACGATTTTGATTTTTTCCGGTTTTATTTTATTAATAATTTTTGTGTATTTTAATTTATGGTTAAAATTAGATTTTTTTAATCAAAAAGAAAATAATAATCAGACACAAGAAAAATCAACTTCTTTGGAAAACAATTGCAAATACAGAAGATATTTAGACGGAGTTTGTGTAAATTTTGAAAAAGATTTGAATCCAGATTTAGTAGCGGTCATGATAGAAAATCATACTGATGCTAGACCACAGTCAGGATTAGACAAAGCACAAATAGTTTATGAAGCTCCAGTAGAAGCAAATTATTCTCGGTTTATGGCAATTTTTTTAAAAGATGATTTGGTAGAAAAAGTCGGACCTGTTAGAAGTGCTAGACCTTATTATTTAGATTGGTTGCAAGAATACGGAAAAATTTTGTATGCTCATGTTGGTGGTTCATCAGAAGCTTTGGCTAGAATAAATTCAGAAAATATTTTTGATATGAATGAATTTTATCGAGGTTCTTATTTTTGGCGTAGTAGTGATCGTTTTGCTCCTCATAATGCTTATACTTCTTCACAATTGTGGCAAGCTGATTGGGATAAATATGCAAATGATGCTGTCTTTTCCACTAGTTCTTGGCGTTTTGGTGATGTGGAAAAATGCCAAGAAAATTGTATAAATAATATTTATATAAGTTTTCTAGAACCAAGTTATAATGTCGAATGGAAATATAATACTAGCACAGAAAAATATTTGCGTTATCAAGTTGGTCAAAAACATTTAAACCAAGATGGTACAGAAATTTTTGCTGATACGATAATTATTCAATATGTAAATTCAAAAGTGATAGATGAAGTGGGCAGACTTGATTTAGATACAATTGGAAGTGGTAAAGTTGAAATTTATCAAAAAGGTCAAAAAAATTTTGGTTTTTGGAAAAAAGATAATTTAAAATCAAAAACTAGATTTTATAACGAAAATGATAAAGAAATAATTTTGAATTCTGGAAAAATTTGGCTTGAAATAGTTAATCAAAATTGTGAAGTAAAAGATTATTAAATTAGGAATTAAGATTTTAGAATTTAAATCTAGATTTACAAAATATAATTCTCAAACAAAAAACCTTGCTTTTAAAATTATGCAAGGTTTTTTATATTTTATTTTTAAAAATTAAATTTTAAAATAAACAACCCTGTCTAAACCACTGTAATCTTTTTTTATATTTATAGTGATATTTGAAAAATTATTTTGTATTATTTTTGTAATTTCAGAAGTTTGTGTTGGATCGATTTCGCAAAAAATAAAAATATTTTTTGCTTTTATTTTTTTGATTTGTTTAAAAAGTTCTTTGTATAAATACAAACCATTTTCTTTTGCAATCAATGCTTTTTTAGGTTCAGCTTGGATACTTGTCTCATTTTTAAATTGTTCTAAAGTTAAATAAGGCAAATTTGCTGTTAAAAAAAGATTTATATTTTTTAAATCTAATTTCTTTTTTAAAAAAGGTAAAAGTAAATTTCCTTTTAAAAAATTTATTTGCGTTTGATATTTTCTGTCATTTTTTTTGGCTATTTTCAAAGCTTTTTTGGAAATATCAGAAGCAAAAGCTTTTTCTATTCCGTCTGTATTTTTTAGAATCGAAATTGGTATACAAGCACTGCCTGTCCCAATATCAATTAAAAAATTATTTTCTTTTGTATATTGCGAAATTAATTCTAAAACTTTTTCTACTAAAATTTCAGTATCTGGACGAGGTATTAAAACATTTTTATTAACAAAAAAATTTAAAGAAAAAAAATCTTTATTTTTTAATAAGTAAGCAAGAGGAATTCCTTTTTGTCTTTTTTTTAACAATTTTTTAAATAAAAGATTTTGCCAAAAATTAAGTTTAAAATTCTTTTCAGAAATAATTTGTTCGTAAGTTTTTTTACTAACAAAAGCTTTTAAAATAGTAAACTCTTTTTGATCAAACATATTATTTTTCATCCAAATTTTTATTGTCTTCTTCAGTCAAAGCTGTGCTTACTTCGCTTAAATCTCCATTTAAAATTGTGACAATGTTGTTCCAGCTTGTTTTTATACGATGATCAGTAATACGGTCTTGTGGATAATTGTAAGTGCGAATTTTTTCGCTACGGTCGCCAGTCCCGATTTGTTTTTTACGACTAGCATCTAGTACAGCTTGTTTTTCAGCTTGTTCTTTTTCATAAAGTCTAGCGCGTAAAACTGACAATGCTTTTATTCTATTCTGTTGTTGTGATTTTTCATCTTGACATTGGGCAACGATACCAGTTGGAATATGAGTAACTCGAACAGCACTATAAGTTGTATTTACACTTTGTCCACCGTGTCCACCAGCACAAAAAGTATCAATGCGTAAATCGCTTGATTTGATTTCTATTTCAGTTTCTTCAATTTCTGGTAAAACTGCGACGCTGGATGTAGAAGTGTGAATACGACCTGATTTTTCAGTTTCTGGAATTCTTTGAACGCGATGAACACCCATTTCATATTTCATTGTTTTGTAAACATTTTTTCCTTCAATAGAAAAAATAACTTCTTTATAGCCACCAATTCCAATTTGACTTTCATCAATTAGTTTTGTTTTCCAATTCATTTTTTCTGCATATTTCATATACATGCGTAATAAATCTCCAGCAAAAAGTGCGGCTTCATCTCCGCCGGCTCCAGCTCTAATTTCGACGATAACATTTTTTTTGTCTAAAGGATCAGTAGGTCGAGTCATTATTTTTAAAATTTCTTCATATTCTTTTATTTTTTCTTCTAGTTCAAAAGTTTCGGCTTTGGCCATCTCAACTAATTCAGGGTCTTCATTTTTAGAAATTATTTCTTGATTGTTTTTTAAATTCTTTTCAATTTTTTCTAAATCAATAATTTTTTCTACAATTTCTGAAATATCATTGTATTCTTGAGAAAGTTTTTTGAAATTATTTTGATCAGAAATACATTCTGGCTTTTGTAATTCAGTTTCAATTTCTTGATAACGATTTTTTATTTGTAAATATTTTTCTTTCATATAACTTGATTATTACTTTATTATAATATTTTTTATAAAATAAAAACAGGCTCAAAAAGCCCGTTTTTTTATTTTTTCAAGCTATTTATTTTCTTCTTTTATTTTTTTAGCACGAACAGCTCTTTTTACTGCTTTGCCTTTTCTGCTTTCAGCAGCTTTTACTTGTTTTTCCATTTTTTCTTTGAATTTTTCAACACGTCTAGCAGTATCAACAAAAATTTGTTTTCCAGTATAAAAAGGATGAGAAGCTGAAGAAATTTCAATATTAATCACATAATGATCAACACCGTCGATTTTTCTTACCTCTTCTGATTTTAATGTTGAAGTAGTAATAAATTCATCACCACATGATGTGTCTACAAAAACAACCGGATTTGCTTTTGGATGTATATCTTTTTTCATATCTGTTAAGAAAAATTATTTAATTTTATAAGTGAGTGGATTATAGCAAAAGAGTTGTTTTTTGTCAAGTTAGCGGAAAAATTTACTTGATTTTTATTTTTATTTTTGTTATTATTTTTTTATTAATAATAAAAATATGAAAATTACTATAAATAAACATGAATGTATAGGTTGTGGTAGTTGTGTGAGTGTTGCTTCTGGGACTTTTGATTTTGATTCTGATGGTAAAGCAAAAGTTTTAGAAAAAATTACTGATGATCAAGAAACAATCCAATCAGGTATTGATAGCTGTCCAGTTAATGCGATAAAAAAAGAAGAGTAATCTTGACCAAAAATAAAAAAAATGTTTTAATGAGGCAGTATTTTTAACAATTTTGAATTTCTTTTTTTAAATTGTTTTAAATAAAAATAAAATTAAGCTGGAGTGGTGGAATTGGTAGACACGCTGGTCTTAGGAACCAGTGCCTTCGGGCTTGAGGGTTCGAGTCCCTCCTTCAGTACAAAAAACACTTTTTAGGGAGTGTTTTTTAATTGACAAATAATTAAAAAAATGTTAGGGTATCGCAGGTTTGTTTACACTAAATATGTTCATTAAAAATTTTTTTTAAAAAGGAGAAAAAGATGGTAGATTATCCAAAAGAATTTGTCGAAAAAGTGAAGGCTTTTTATCCTAACAATAGGGCTCTCCATGATTTTTTAGAAAAAGGAGACCCAAATGCAGGTTGGCTTCTTGAAGAAGACGGAACTATTTTGTTCCAGGCCAAAGATATTGTTCAGCTGTTTTCCGATAAAAAGGAAAACGAAATTCTGGAAAAAGCTCAAAGAGTAGTAGCTCAAAAAGAACTTTACCTTGAATGGAACAAAATTTTTCAAAAATCTCTGTAAAGTTCGGTCCTAAGCATGACATTAAACTGCTTTTTTTATTTTTAAAACACTCCTAGGTAAGAGTGTTTTTGTCTTTATTTGTTTTGATAAGTATAAGATTTTTTCATTGCTTTCCAAAAGACATCTCTACTTATACAGTGAGGATTTGATCCATCACAATCTTTATTTTCTAAAATATTTCCATATTTTGCAAAAGTATTTTTATCTTCATACATGTAAGGATCTTTTTGTAAATTAGCAGTAACCGCAGTGTGAGCTTTTTCAATATCGCCACCAGCTTTTGCTAATTCTTCTCCCATACCTTTATTATAAGCTCTAACGAGTCCTCTGAATTCAGCAGATTGAGCTTCTTTTTTTACAGTATCTATTGCTTCTCCCAATATTGCAGTTACTGGAGCTGAGGCAGGCGAATCAACTAAATCAAGCAGTTCTCCAAAAGCTTGTTTTTTTGCTTCATCTGTTATTTTTTCATAAATTTGATCTTTGATATAGCCAGTAACACGATCAGCTTCTCTAGAAAAGTCTTGTTGTTGTTGATTTAATCCTTTTTCAATAGCAGCTTGTCTTTCTAACATTCTTTGATAAATAAAAAGTTGTTCATCATATTTTTTTTCTTCAGCTGTTGGATTTGAATTCCAAAATTTTAAATAATCAATCGCATTTCCCATCTTTTCATTCCAACGTAATTTTAACATTTCAGTTGGATCCATATTTTCTATATCATTTTCCGGATTATTTTTATAAGCTAACATTTTACTGATTGATTCATATTCTTTTTCACTGAGTTTTTCTCCTTTTTCTCGCAAACTATCATTTAGGGCAATCATTGAATCTTTTGTTTTTTCATCTATTTTTCCACTGTAATAATCCAGAGACACTTGTTTATTTAATGGATCTGAAAGAGATTCATATGATTTTTTGTTTTGTTCATTCATTATTTGTAAATAATCATCTTTCTTTTTTTCTAATTCATCAAGTTGTTTTTGTAAACCAGCATCAGGTTCTTTTTCTAATTCTTCTTTTAAAATTTTAATTTGGTCATCTATTTCTAACACACTTGATGGATAAACATTCGGACTTACTTTTGTAATACAATCATTTTTGTCAGAACCAGTAAGCAATAGACATCCGCTCGGATTATTAAATTTTACAGAAGTGCTCAAAAGACATTCTTCTTTTGTATATGAATAAGCACCACCTTCAATTTTATCACAAGCGGACAAGTCGCCAGTATTTTCAGCAATTCTTAAAAAACATTTATCTCTTGGTGGATTTGACCCACTAGATTCAAAATCTGATCCTTCAATTTTGTCACAAGTAGAAATATCGCCACCTTGGACAGCAGCATTTTGATAACAATGATCAGGATTATCAAAAAAACTACAAGCCCATTCATTTATATTAGAAACACAGCCATTTAAAAATAAAGGTGAAATAAAAACAAAAATAAATAAAGATATACTTTTTGGTGTGTATTTTTTTAAAATGATTTTAATTATTACAATCAATATCCAAATTAATATTAAGAAAAATAAAAATTTTGTTGCTGAAAGTAATGGAGTAGCAATATAATAAATAATTCCTTTGGCAATATCAGTATATCTGTTTTCAAAATAAACCAGTTGTCTAGCAAATAAATACCAAGGCAAATTCATTAAAAAAGCTAAAATAGGGAAAACAAGTTGAAATTTTAGTAACTTTATCTTTTTTAATATAAAATAAATAAGATAAGCTCCAAACATAGAAACTGTTCCAAAGATAATACCAGCAAAAATACTATATTTACTAAATAGGGTAGTAACTTTTATATTTGAAATATCTGTATATCTCAAATCAGCTAAATCGTAAGCAAAAAAATAATAGACTAATGAAAAAAATATTAAAAATAAAAAAGGTAACCAAGCTGAATGCAAAAAACATTTTTTAGGTTTTTTGTTTGGTATTTCTTTTTCAAGTTTCGCTGTGTTTCCAGAATCATTTTTTGGAGAAACTTTTTTTTCTTCGGTTTTTTCTTCTAAATTTATGTTTTGTTTTTCTTCTTCCATATTTTTAAAATTATTTTTAATAAATAAATTATACTTATTAAATTTTTAAAAATCAAATTGGAATTAGTAAATAGTTTTTTTATAAATTTTATTTTACTAAATAAGCAAGAATAATATTGACAAAATTTTTTTTGTTTATATACTTTGTTTATATATCTTTATATGAAAATTTTTTCTGCTTCGATTGACCCAAAAATAAAAAAAATTGATTTACATAGTTTTCAAAATCCAGAAAATGCCATGGATTTTTTAGAAAAAGAATTATATAAATTTTATTCTCAAAACGAAAGATACTGTGAAATTATTCATGGTATCGGAGAAGGAATTTTAATGAAAAAAGTTCACGAGTTTTTAAAAAAACAATCTATTGTAGATGATTATCAAATCAATGAAAATGGTGGAGGAACAATTGTTATTTTTAAAGTTTAAGTTATCCACAATATTTGCACATATAATCTATTGACATTTATTTTTAATTTGGATAATATATTGAGGCGTGAATTAAAGCTAATTATTTAGCACCATGTCCAAAGACACACGCAATTTATTTTGGACCTCTGGGTATGAAAAGATATTTTCATGTTTTACTTTGATTTCAAAATTTAAAGTATTTACTCGGAGACTCCAAGCAATGAATTTTTAAAATAAAAATCGCTTGGTCGCGATTTTTTTCTTTCAAAAATTTTTTTGAATTTATATTTATGAAAAAATTCATAAATATAAATGTGAAAAGATTTATAGAATAATGATTGAATGAAGTCCATTACAATTCAGGTAAAGTTATTCATATTCAATAAAAAGAGTAAGTCAAATAACATCTTAACGAAAAAGTACAAAATACAATAAAACAATTGTATGTTTCTGTAGTGCGTAAGAGCGTATGGTGGATGCCTTGACACTGTTAGACGATGAAGGACGTTGTAGGGTGCGATAAGCTTCGGTGAGGTCCCAAACAACCTGTGACCCGGAGATTTCCGAATGGGGGAACCCGTTCCGTTTTACGGAACAATGTATAGTAAATTCATAGCTGTACATGGAAGACCTGGTGAAGTGAAACATCTCAGTAACCAGAGGAAGAGAAAATAACAAAAAGACTTCTTTTTTCTTACCTTAGTCTTGATCTTCATTTATGAAGAAAAAGAATAAGGTAGTTAAGAGAAGTTATGATTCCCTTAGTAGTGGCGAGCGAACGGGGAACAGCCTAAACCTATATTAGTGTAGGTTAAGAAAAAATGATATCTTAGGATTGATTTGGATCTTAATCTTAAAGGACAGGCCGTTGCAATATAGGTGTTAAAGGATTTTAAGTCAGCTACCTGTGATGCTGGTCATTTATTCTATATATAGTCGAAGATTCCTGGAAAGGAACTCCATAGAGGGTGATAGACCTGTAGACGAAATATATAAAATAGGTGATTTAAAATTCCTGAGTAGGGCGGAACACGTGAAATTCCGTCTGAATTTGTCGCGACTATGCGATAAGGCTAAATACTAACAGTGATCGATAGTGAACCAGTACCGTGAGGGAAAGGTGAAAAGTAGCCCGGAGAGGGCGGTGAAATAGTCCCTGAAACCATATGCTTACAATGAGTTGGAGTCCGCCTTTTGGTGGATGACAGCGTTCCTATTGAAGAATGAGCCTGCGAGTTATTTTATGTGGCAAGCTTAAGGACTTTTGGTCTGGAGGCGTAGCGAAAGCGAGTCTTAACGGGCGATTTAGTCTCATAAAATAAACCCGAAACTGGGTGAGCAATTCATGGCCAGGTTGAACTTCGATGAAAATCGAAGGGAGGACCGAACCCACGTGCCGTGCGATACACGGGGATGAGCTGTGAATAGCGGGGAAATTCCAATCGAACTCAGTAATAGCTGGTTCTCCTCGAAATAGCTTTAGGGCTAGCTGTATGTGTTTCTATTGGTGGTAGAGCACTGGATGGGATTTGGGCGGTTCGCCGTACCATTCCTAATCAAACTCCGAATGCCAATAATTAAAGCATGCAAGTCAGACTGCGGGGGCTAAGCTTCGTAGTCAAAAGGGAAACAGCCCAGATCGTCAGTTAAGGTCCCTAAATTAATACTAAGTGTAAAAGGTGGTGTTAATTCTCAAACAACCAGGAGGTTGGCTTAGAAGCAGCCATCCTTTAAAGATAGCGTAATAGCTCACTGGTCAAGAGTTTTCGCGCCGAAAATGTACCGGGGCTAAGTATTATACCGAAACTACGGCTTCGCCGACTTTTAGTCGGCGTTGGGTAGAGGAGCATTCTGTCCTGCGTTGAAGTCAGACTCGTGAGAGCTGGTGGAGCGGTCAGAAGAGAGAATGCAGGCACAAGTAGCAAGAATGAAGGTGAAAGTCCTTCACGCCGAAAACCTAAGGTTTCCAGGGCAACGAGAATCGTCCCTGGGTTAGTCGATCCTAAGGCCAGGCCTTCGCAAGGGGGCGTAACCGACGGAAGAACAGGTTAATATTCCTGTACTTATTATAGTTTGTTATGATATCCGGATTTCAAAGGTGTGAGCGTCAATGGTATTGGGCGTTCCGCAAGGAAGAGATTAATTCTTCGGAAAAGATCAATTCACGTTGGAGAGATTCCAAGAAAAGTATCATAACGCTAGGCTATAATAAATCGTACCGCAAACCGACTCAGGTAGGTAGGTCGAGTAGACCAAGGCGCACGAGAGAAACATGGTTAAGGAACTCGGCAAAACAGCGGCCGTAACTTCGGGATAAGGCCCGCCCTGACCTAGTCAGGGCTCAACAAAAGACTCCATGCAACTGTTTACCAAAAACACAGCTCCCTGCTAACTCGTAAGAGGATGTATAGGGGGCGATGCCTGGCCAGTGTCAGAACGTTAAAGGGATTGGTTAGTCCGACGTCACGTCGGACGAAGCCTTGAACTGAAGCGCTGATGAACGCCGGCGGTAACTATAACCGTCCTAAGGTAGCGAAATTCCTTGTCGGGTGAGTTCCGACCCGCACGAATGGCATAATGGTGTGGAGACTGTCTTGACCATGTACTCGGCGAAAATGCAAGAGTCGTGAAGATGCGACTTACCCGCAACTAGACGAAAAGACCCCGTGAAGCTTTACTACAACTTGACATTGATATATTGTTTCATATGTTCAGCATAGGTGGGAGCCTTGGCATCAGTGAGATACCACCCTTATGCTATGATGTATCTAATTTTTTCCCATGAATCTGGGGGAGAAGACAGTGTCTGGTGGGTAGTTTAACTGGGGCGGTTGCCTCCTAAACAATAACGGAGGCGTTTACAAAGGTTGGCTTATCCGGGATGGAAATCCGGATGGACGCGCAAACGCAAAAGCCAGCTTTACTGTAAGGACTACCATCCGAGCAGTCACGAAAGTGGAAGTTAGTGATCCGACCGTACGATATAGGACGGCGGAAGCTCAACGGATAAAAGTTACTCCGGGGATAACAGGCTGATCGCGCCCAAGCGTCCATAGCGACGGCGCGGTTTGGCACCTCGATGTCGGCTCATCGCATCCTGGGGCTGGAGAAGGTCCCAAGGGTTAGGCTGTTCGCCTATTAAAGCGGTACGCGAGCTGGGTTCAGAACGTCGCGAGACAGTTCGGTCTCCTATC
>Ga0265297_10001482_pt1 | contig 54649 bp, 113 predicted proteins | sample Munlanlwell13791_FD_192502 | JGI IMG/M metagenome (GOLD analysis project Ga0265297, IMG submission 192502) | Leachate microbial communities from a municipal landfill in Southern Ontario, Canada - Leachate well 137-91 | ecosystem: Engineered > Solid waste > Landfill > Unclassified | place...
AACTTAAATTGGTTTTGTTCGCTCTATGCCACCCATACTCTTCAGTTATCACTTTTTGTGATATTGGGGTTTGGGTCGGGTTTACCATTATGCTTGTTACATCGAAATCCTGACTCTGGGTTAATGAAATGTTATATTTGTTAATTGTTCCGTTTATTACGTGTGTACCTATAGAGATTTCATCCCAGTCTATCGGTATAGATACACTAAATTTCCGTTCCTCACCTAAACTTCCAGTGAGTTTTGTTGTTACGGTGTGTTTTATAATGTCCTGTGCTTTTACCCAGTGCCCAGAATCAATAATAAAGTTAATTGAGGTTCCCGCTGACATCCCACTAATACCGTTAATGATTATAGCATCATCTACTTCATAATAATCGGTAAATCTGATTTCCGGTCTTACAACTTTTACCGTAACCGGAACGAAAACGTCGTCACAATATACCGTGTTGTTTCTCATTGTATCCAATCTTTTCATAGTTACTGCTGGTGTTAACCCGGATAGGTTTACATCATGCACAGCTTTGAATGGAGATGTTAAATTACCTGATAATGCCGAGTACCCGATGTCCTGCCATCCATTATCACCATTTAATTGGACGTATCCAAAATATGTGCCAGTAGCTAAACTTTCTGTTGTTGTTGCATTAAAAGTAAATGTATATACAGACGTGTTTGAATCCCATGTCATAGGTTGATCAAATAATCCGCTGTATGTTCCAAACAACCAAATGTGTCCTGCCCCAATATGCCCTTTAGAATATGCATATGAATATTCCTGAACGTCTCCTTCGGTCAAGATGATTTTTGTTTCATTATATTTTTGCTCTACCGTTTGAGTCGTTGTTACAGTGGGGGTTATTGTTGGTGTTTCTATGGGTCTTACACCACCTTTAATCTCAAAAGCTTCGTTATACCCTGCGCCTTCCCAAGTCCCATCCCATTTATACCACATACCTATACGATATTTTGTTGGATCTAACCATACACTGTGTTGGAATCCTGATACGGTTATTGTGAGCGTTGGAAGCGTTGTCTCTGGATCTTTATTTACGGGCCACCACGCTATCGTGTTTGACCACGGTAAAACGTATGACATATCTACGGTTTCGTTTAGATATGCAACTGGAGGTGTCTCACCACCCCCCTGCAAAATTATTACATGCCCTGCTGATACTGGTGCGATTAATAGTACTGCAAGAACACATAAAATTAATATTGAGTACCTCATCTTTTATAAACCCATATTTAGTTGGAGAATATCTTATATAATAAGATATCCCTCACTACTGGGGTTCTATTATCTCAAAATATTAACATTTTTTAACTATAACGTGTACTTGGTGGTTATGAGATATGTAATTTGAATAACTAACAGTAATTATAGGATCTAAAGCCCCTTCCGGGACTGTTACAGTTTCATTCACAATATGGTTATTATCAGTTGTAAAAATTGATCCAATCGGTTTATATACTACAGAGCCAAAACGATCCGCAGGTATCGGTGTAGCAATGCGATAGAGAAACCTTACATCAACAGGTTCCCCTCTACTTAAGGTTTCAGCATGTATACAATATGTACCACTTCCAGAGGGCAAAGGAATAATATTATTAATTGCGTGTCCTGCCGGCGTCATCGTTTTATCTATAACTACATCCGGATCAAAAATAGTACAAATGGCGATAAATATAATCACAGCCAGTATTGCCGCCATCGATCCGATTACTACATTTTTATTCAGCATTCTATATCCCCACATTACTCTCGTTTACCGATTCTTACCTCATACAAAAACTTTCTGAATAATGCTTCGTCCGGTTTCTCCGGAAGTTTCGATTGTGCATATGCATCATCGAACCTTAAGAAGGCATCTTTAACTTCGGACTCTGTAACTTCGTGTTGAATCGGCAAGAATTTTAATGTACCCGTATTCATCATGTTAATCCCAAACACTACCGATCTTAAAGATGTTTTAAGTGATTTGTTCGGGAACATTTTTGGCGAGGTTTTCCTGCGTTCCGAATCGAGCAACTGACTGTGTGCAATCCCCCTAATTGATTGGTAACTTGCTTTGGTAATTCCATTACCGTATACTAAATATTTCAGATCTTCCAGCACGTTTGAGTCCTGTAAGATTACCGGTGTGGTCACCGTCCAAAGTGCGTTGACGTTGCCCTTAATCAATAAATTGATTAAATGCCCGATTTCCATATATTGAGTGTCCCACTCAACACCGTTTTTTACCGTGACTTTTTGAGGTCTTGCACGTTCAATTGCATATCCCGAAAGAATTTCTTTTATGTCCTGTTGATAGACAACCATCTCATCAACGTCACTGTCGGGGCGTTTCATTCCCCACATGTTGCTGCCAACTTCTGTTCTGAATAATACATTAAGGTTGCTCATAATCCCCTCTTTACATATGTGTGTTCTTTTTCCCCGATTAACTCCGGTCTTCCAACCGGGTTAATACCTTTCTTAATCAGGATATTCGCGTTCTTTACTGCTGTGCAGTTCTTGCTTGAGTGTGTTGTCTCATAGAGTGTCAATAGGTAGGTTGGTTCAACGATCTGGAACCCGTTTACGGTGATAGATGGTACTTCGTTAATAAAGAGATCTATCAGAACTTTTACTCTTTTTGTATCACGTACCGCTGTCTTTCCATATCTGTAGAAATCCGGCGTAGCGTATTTCGTCCAATATCGATTAAATCCTAACTCCTTTAATTTAGCGAAAACCTCTTGTGACCGTTCGGGTTTCGCGAATAAATCTATATCGGAATGATCGTGATTTATTTTTGCCTCTACGTGTTCTGGCGACATGATATGCCATGCCAGACCCCCACTTACAACAACGGCATCTCCAAGAGATTCCACAGCATCAAGTTGTTCAAGTAATTTTTCTTGTTTCCATGTCATATTTATTCACCTCGTGCCTTTATGGGTGGTCTTTATCAACTGCAATTCTAATTGGGACTTTTCCGTTAATTATGGGGTGTGCCAGTACATCTCTTTTTATCTGCATTATTTCGGGGTCATTAACGTGGTAAGGGCATAATTCAGATAACTGGCTTCCTTTAATAACATATTTCGGATCATTACCTTTTTTATCTGATTCCTCGGGAACTTTAAAAGAACGAATGTCCCTCATAATCATATTTTCATTTACGCATCCCCCCTCACCTCCCATTCTAATTGCAATCTGGATATCATTTACTAACGCTTCCGGGATGAGATACTTCGCCATGTTAATTTCCTCTCGTAGATCTATTCTTCCTTGTTGATACCAAGTGCTTTTTTGATTTCTTTAATGTCTTTTTCTAATGATGTGACTTTATCGTAAATTCCCCGAATTTCCGGGTTCATATTACGATTTTGGTGAGACGTTATTCGATCCCATATCTGATACGTCTCGAAGACCCACCCCACAAACATACATATACCAATCATTACGACAATTAATCCCATAATTGCCCATAGGGGAATATATATCCCTTTTACCGTGAGCAGAGTTATAAAGTTTATAGCGTAATTCCCCATTGAGAAGATTACTGACAGACACCCAAAACCCAGTATAAACCATACCCAGTATGGTATTGCTTTATCAACGAGAGTTTTTTTCTCTTTTGCTTCACTCACTATTATCACCGTTGCGGGTAACTAATAAATACACTGCAAAAAGGGTTAAAAATCCTGCGGGGATCAATAAGAACACATTGTTTGGTTGATTATTCATGTTTTCCATTACACCTATTACAGTACATATAATTGCAGCGATAAATGTTTCAATAAGTAGTGTATCTTTTTTCATGGTATCGATTGTCCTGCTTCGGGTCTGATAAATACCGCTGATTTCGCTGCTCCTTTTGATCGGGAATATAATTCCCAGTTTTTACTCTGGCAATATTGGTGAACAAGAAATTTTAGATACCTCTCTCGCTGTGACGAGATTATAGGGAACATTTCTTTTTTCTCAACAATATAATCCGTTACGTTAAATAATGCAATAAATCGTTTTCCTTTAGCAACCGGATATGTTTTTTCAATTGCTATTTCAATTTCTTTGTTAACCACTTCAATCGGGTAACCCACAACACTTCTAATCCTCATAGATCCACTCCTTATTTACCAAATTGCCAATTTGTGTTCTTCAATATAATTTGTAATTCGTTCAAGATCGGACAGGATCTCATAAATCTTTATAATATCATTATACCACGCAAACATGCAGAATATTACAACTCCCATCTGGAGTGCCACAATCGCCACCAAATATGAGTCGCCTCCATTGGGTATTTTAAATATATTACCTACTCCCAATCCAAGATTTACCCCACATAATGCAGCTTGAATAATTGTAAATATACAATACATTTTGAGTAGGTGGGTGCTCATCTCTTGCACCTCTCTTGCAAACTCAACCTCTTGATCTGTTGGCATGTTATGATGCTCCACGTTCAATCCTATTCAAAATATCTTTTTTAAGAACGAGATTTTCATATAATACTTTTACTGCATGACAATACATAATTGTCAGAAGAATCGCAATACCTATGTTTCCATATGCAAGTATAGTTCCCATACCCGCACTGGTTCCTTTGATTAACGCGCCAAACCCTGCCCCGTAATTAAGACTGGCAAGGATCGCGTTTATAAACATCCATTTGATTTTGGAACGGATATTAATTTCGCATTCATATATTCTAAATTGATTGAAGGGAGTCGTCTCTATGGGCATTTCAAACACCAACCTGTTAATAACATTTACTTGCACTCTACAGATATTAATGTTCTGCAAGCGAGCAAGTTAATATTATACTAATTTCAAAAACATTGCGATTGTTAACATGAACGTCGCAAATGCATAGATCATCGCTTCTACCCACATCCCTAAAGCACAAAGAATAATTGACCCAATAACCGCTAAAAATAACATAAAATATTTGTTTTCGTTCCAATTCCCAAGAAGGTTTTTTAGACTCATTAACCTAACCTTACCCATTTTCGCATTTTCTTATCCCATTTAACACCGTGTGTTATAACAATTTCCCCGGTCGTTATTGGAGTGAAGGCTATATTACATTTTTTACTGAGATATGTATCCCTATCTGGAAAATATAGGTTCTGTTGAACTGTCGTTTTCTTACCACATTGGGGACAAAATGTTATTCCGATACAAATATTGATAAGATCTGTTTTCCATTCCGATTCTAATAGTGCGAGGGTTGGGTTATGCCCCATTTTGTTCTCCCAATCCTAGCAGATCTCTCACACTATCCTTGTACTTGATCTTTGGGTTGTTTTTAGTGGCGTGATATACTTTAATAATATTTTCATATGAATTAATTTTTATTTGTTTGTTATACCAGTCCGTCTCATCCTGTGTGAAATCTGATTTGTGGATATAATTCATTAATCCAATCCAGATCTCTCCTGTTACATACGGATCGATTCTTTTGATAAATTGTGTTGGATCTTCAACTAGTAGTGGTTCCATTGAAACTGATGTCCTGAAACCATTTTCATAGGCATGTTTTAAACACTGTATTCTTTCTTCCATCGGGGGTGCTCCGGGTTCCCAGAACTCCCGTGTTTTTTCGTCGTCAGTCCCAATTGTAAATCTAAACTCGATTTTATTTTTGTATGGCGTATCTTTATATTTCTCGACAATATACTGGATTGACTTAAATTCAGGTTTTGAGACAATAAGAATATCATTTCCAAGTTTAAGAAGACCATCTAAATGATATGCCCACCAATATAAATTCTTAAAGGGTAAATCGTGACTTGTTGGAAACATAATTCTACCCTTGTGCTTACGGGGTTTTGCGTTTTTATTCTGTAATTCATCTTTCCATGTATCTTTTGTACATTTTTTGAATCGAATGTTGGTTTTTTTAGCATAACAATATCTGCAATTTCGACAACATCCAATAATACAGTTGTTTTTTTCTTCCGCCCATTCTTTCGTGCCAGTAATCCCCATTCGCATCACATCCCATCGTCTTGAAATTTATTAAAACCCCACCAGAACTCCCATATTCCCACAATTACCATTATTTCGTAGAATAGAGATTGATCTGTGGTGTATAAATACGTCATTATCATTGGATAGGTACTCATATTCACTGGAATTCCATTTATATTCATGAGAATTGGTGTTGCCACAAGGCATGCAGCAATATCCACCATTGTAAACAGTAGGGTAAATAATATCAATACTAATATTCCTACGACTATATTTGATATTGTTGAGGGTTGCAAGGACTCATGCTCTACACGTTGGGGTTGTTCACTATTAAGGGGTTCGTCGTGATTTCTGATAAGAGAATACTTGCTCATTTACATCACCTAATCACGATGGTTCAAATCTAATTATATCCGTCAATATAAGAAGACAAATGAAATATAAAACCGATAAACCAATTAATGTCCCGTATGGAATAATTGGACATTCCGATAATAGCAGCAAATAATTATCTTGACCCCGTAGTTTCGCATATATACCGAACTCTACTATTAATATTGATATATTAACGACTGCCATTCCAAAACACAGTGTTGCCAATAATACCAGTGTTAAGGCACCATAGACTAGGTTATTACCTATGTTTTTTAGTGATTCTGGATATCTAATAACAAATACGTCCGAATCTCCCGTGGATTGTGTGCTTGGATTTCTCTCTTGATATCCCGAAGAGTGATCGGTTGATCGGTCTTCTGACTGAGCCTCCCCATTGGTTGGGTTTGATGCGTGTACTAGACTAAACTTCCCCATGACCAACACCTTTTCTCAGATGCTTAACTAATTTATTGAGTGTGTCAGTATATTCCTTAACAGCATCGGGGAATGTTTTTTCTGTCGCTGTTTTCTTAAAACAACCTGATCGGTTTGAGAAAGTAACTTCATTCTCTTTCATAATTGTCTGGAACTTTTGTGAGTTTATACACTCCATAATCTGATCGTCTGTGTACCATATCGAGAGGTGCATATAAGTATGACCCGTATCGTCTATAACTAATGTTTTCGGATCTTTTTTATCCTTTTTTACACGTATAACAAAATGATCTCCATCTCCAAATTCGAAGGGTGTGTCGATCCAAAGCTGCGATGTTTTTTCGTCACGAAATACCGTGCGGTATCCTGCACCCAGTTTATCTCTCATCATATACATTAATCGGTTTTGTTCTGCGGGGAAAAACGATGAGGCATATAATTTCTCCCAATGTTGCACTGCCTCTTCCGCTGATGTGAACCGATAATTTTCAAAGTATTCCTTTTCTCGTGACGAGGGCATTGAATCATAACAAAACCGACCTGATTTTTTATCTAATACAAACGGATCGTGGTAAATCCCCCATTGTTCTGGGTTCTTTGATGTACGGCGTAACGTAACCACATCGTGTTCGTAGTCGCTCTCATAAAACACATGGAGTTCATATTCTATAACAAGTAAATCCGATGCTTTCATTTTTCTATACCTCCGACGATCACAGGTAATGGGGATTTATATACAGTAAATGTATAGTTCTTACCTATACTGGCATTATTGCAGAACTCTATCCCATCCTGATAGCAAGTATATAAAACTGCATCATAATGGTGTCCTGTTTGTGATACATATACGGATACTGTTGATGTTACGTGCACTCTGTCTACAAGAGTTCCTTGGATCGTATATATCGAAGTATCTGACGGCTCTTTAGTTAATGATACCGCCACAACAAGAAGTGCTAAAATACCCAGTATAATACATCCGGCTTTCCAAATATTCCATGCCATATTTATTCACCGTGGATCTTTTTGTTAATATCCATTTCGTTATTCTTATTTAGTTCAATGAGGATATAATCTCTCCCATTCTGAACTGCTACCTGTGCTGTTGTTCCACTTCCTCCGAATGGATCTAATACAATACATCTAACTGTTGGTATTTCTGCATATGCAGAAAGAATGGCTTGCTGGCAGTGGGGCCAAAATGATTCGTCTTTCGAACACGCGGGATATGCACGTATGCGCGAGAGTTTGGGTTTCCAGCAGTCACATTTGGGTTCCCACCCAACTGTTTTCTGTTCTTTCATGCCTTCAAGGGTTCTTCGTTTAATCTCCGAGGGGTCTTGTGCAGATTGTTTTTTATATTCTTTTTTTCCTTTTCCATTATATTTACCTTTTTTATCAGCACCACATGCCTTTTTCCATTCGTCGAGATCTTCCCCATCAACAACTATACGGGCAAATGGTTTTCCACATATTGGACATGCCCCGTGTTCCGAGGTTCCGGCTTTTATTGCCGTCCACGGCAACTCTTTGGGATACACCGCGCAATGCGATGATCTGTCCGAGGCTGTAGTAAACGTCCATACATCTTTTTTTAATGCAAACCCGTTTGGGACGTATGTATTCCCAGAATACGTGCCACCAACCTTTTCGGTATACTTATTCCCACCGTATTTGATATTCGTTTTTTTTGGATTCGGATCTTTTGCCGGTTCTCTTACGGCAATATAATCAAAAAAATATTTGTTGGTTTTTGTAAAGAAGAAAATGTATTCGTGAGAGGGTTTAAATTTCTTAAAAGATGGCACCGGAGTCGGGTTCACTTTTTTCCACACATTATCGTTATGTAAAATCCATCCCCGTTGTTGCATTGCAATGGCAAATCGGTGAGGGGTTAAACACAAATCTTGATCCTTTAAATAGGGGTGGGGTCTGCCATCCCAATTCGTATCTCCAAGATTAATAAACAGCACTCCGTCGTCCCTTAACACTCTCCATAGTTCGTCAAAGACCACACATAAGTTTTCTATAAACTCTTCCGGAGTGGCCTCTCTTCCAATTTCTTTTGGATTGCATTCTGTATATTTTCTTTTCTTAAAATACGGAGGACTTGTTACAATACACTGAACCGAATTGTCCGAAAGATCTTTTATGACCTCTCGCGCGTCCCCGAATAATATGACGTTAAGGTAATCTTTAACGTCGTCACACCAATTAGTTAAAGGTAGTTCCATGCCTCGTCTTCTTCCGGAGTATCCCATGTTTTTTCAAGAGATTTCTCACTTAATAATGCACAAGAGATTTCATCGTCCTTAATTTTCTTGAACTCTTGTTTACGGACTTTCCTCTTATGACTTGGTTCTTCGTCGGGATCTGTGCACATCGGACATTTCCCCATACAAACCCAACTACGGTATGTTAATGGCATCCCATTACAATGAGGTATTGATAATCCTTTCCCTACCACATCTTTAAGATCCCCGGTATACCTCGGATCGTCTAAATTATACCTTGGGGTTTTCTTAAGATTTGTCCGATTGTATATTCTTTTTGTGTGTGTCATAGTATTTCCCTTTACAAAGATATTTTTTGTTTCTTCCAATGTGAATGTAATGACAATATGGACAACGGTATATATGTATTTGATTTAACTCGGTTTTCTGTAATTGATGTGCAATTGGATAAGCTTCGTCTCTACTGATATATCTCTTTTTTGACCCGCACATTTTACGAACGGTTTCTTGATCATTAGTAGGTGTACCATCCAATTTAATCACATCTGTTCTTTTATACGGATTAGTTCATCCTCGTCGATGTATCTATACCCCCTATTATCATACCGCTTAATCAGAACTCGCGTTTTCATTTTGCCTTTTTCAAGTTTTGTCATTCGTATCCATTCAATCTGTTCATCATTCGGGTGAAAAATGAATCCGGCAATTATACCTATAATTATACTAATTACAATTGATATCGGGAAATTAATTGGGAACCATTCTGCGGCATCCGATGAATATTCCCCTAACGACGTGAGTGTGACCATCCCTACAAACCAAATTAATCCTAAGATTGCCCATGAAAATAAAGATACCCCAATTGCCGTTCCAAAACCGAACATGCTTTTGGTTTTTGAATATATCGCTTCTTCTTCGGAGTTATAATAATAATCAACCCATTCGCTGGCGATCTCTTCTCCGATCCTATCAATATTTTTGGTTGTTTCGAGAACTATCTGATCTTTTCCTTCGTTCTCGATCCTTCGTCCTTTCGCTTCCTCTTCTTCCCGTTGCATCTCTGCAATTGCAACACTCGTTGCTATTGATGACGCAGCAACTGCGACACCTGCATTACTATCCATAATTTAACCACCTCTTGATTTTGTTTTATTTATTGTCCTTTGTTCACAACTGCTGGACACTTCCCACCATAATGAGGGCATAATTTCCGTCCTTTCTCGTAACTGATTGGTCGTTTATCATACGTACAAACAATGCGTGTGTGTCCTTCAACATCAAATATATACTCTAACGAATTTGAATTACATCCCGATATATATTTCACTCCTTGATTATTGCTTCTCTTGGCATAACTACAACCTCATTACATTGATCGCATCTCATCCATTTACACCCAGCAAAATTTTCTTCTTCGATATGATCTTCAAACGGCGATTTGATTTTTGTAAACTGACAATCTCCACATGACGGGCACCTATATTTTACATAAAACTTCATGATTGATAGAATAATTTGATTTGTGATATATTTAATGTATTTAGTGAGTGATGTGAAAGTGCAGTGAAAAAGGGGTTTTAATCCCTTTTAGATTAACTTATGTCGATCCCATTTCGTAACTGTGTATAATTAAGTTCTGCGTTTTTAATTGCACGTTTAAGTGACATTACATCACGTTGCGGATCATATAATGTCGCTACCATTTTGTTTGTTGACACACCTGTTGATTTCATCACGTGTGTCGCTGTACCTATAAAGTAATTGTTTTTATTATCTATCCATAAACAGATTTTTGATGTTATCGAATCTTTTTCTGGATCAAATACTTTCGGAACCTCTTTCTTTACTTCCTGTTGAGGTGCTCGTATCTTGGGTTTCACTCCAACTGGTTTCATGGGTGCCGGAACCGGTTTTTTGGGTTCTGTTTTCACTGGTGCTGATGATTTCTCTTTTTTAATAAACTGCCCTTTTGCATCACGAAGCGATTTTTGTGTCATTACTTTATTTACCTCTATAAGTGTTTATTATCATATGCCCGATATCGATATAAACGTTTTGTTAATACCCGTTCAAAATATCTTTGTTCTGCTCGCACCAATTAATTACCTGAGTGTTATTCATACCGACGGGTTGATAATCACTGATATCGATGTGTCTGTTCCCACACGTCTGTATATATATCATCTGGTTTTGTTTTTCCATAAGTTTACTTTGATGGAGCATCTGTTCATAGATTGCGACACCAATAGCTGCTGCTGACTGATCGTAACTGTAACTAATAGGCCATGAGTTTGCTGATGGAATCATACTTACTACATTGTATGCAGAAGTAAATCCTTTCTCTTCAATAGAGGTATTATATTCTGCTGCTGAAACAGACCCTACTACTAAAATTAGTAGTGCTAAAATTATACATATATATTTTTTTGCCATTCTTTTAGTCCTCCCGTTTTCTCTTTCCTTTACTCATGATACCCATATTAACACTCGATTTTGGGTCTTTCTTTCCATAAAAATTACCCCTGTAAAATTAGTTAAAAAAAGATTTGGTTAAATGTATACTACATTCGTAGTATATCCGCCGGTGACTTGCGCGAGTGCGTATACTGGTGTTTGCCCACCTGTATACCCAACAAGTTCAACAGAATACACACCTACCGGGGTCTGAATGTCGTTTTTGCCATCCATGTTCAGGGAATAATATTTCGGTGATCCTGTTGTGGCGAATTGGTTAATTGCGCCTGCACTAACAATAGCTCCGTTTGTGAATTTGCCTGTTCCCGGTACAACCTCTTGGATAATAATATCTTTTCTTTGGTACGTCGGATAACTTCTATCAACAACCTGAATAGTTCCGATTTCCGCCTTGTTTTGTACTGGTGGTGCAGAGACATTAACTTCCGGTTCGGTTGTGTTTACAATTGTCATATTAATATCCAGCGGGATGATGACAGGTGTGTTGGTTACAATGGACTCGTTAGTAACCGAAACCTCTGTTAAAACAATATTAACAACGTCTGACGGGGTAATTGTCTCGGCGACGGTCGATTCAACTACGTTCGTCTCAGATGCGTTAACATCTTTAGATACTGCATCGGTCGTAATCGGTGCATTATCACTTACGGTTTCGGCGTTTACAATACCGATAAGTGCTATAGATATAAGCACCATTAAAACAATAGAAATTCTTTTAACCATATTAATCTGTCCTTTATTAAATGCTATTTACCTATTCTTTTATATTCCCACCCTTATCAATTTTTGGGGTGTCTGATATAATACGTTCATCGGTTATCCACATTTCAACCCGGTTTTTCGATGGGTATAAGGTGGAATTATAGGTGTTGTTTGCAGTTATTCTTGTATATATACCAATTGATGTTAAATACGTCTGGTTTTCATTATCCGTTACATAATACAACATATCGTCCTGATACTTATCGACAACCGTTATATTTTTTACAACCTTCGTTCCCGACAGATCTGGTGCAGCACCATGAACCAATAATCCCATCAACGAGGATAATCCAATTATAGTTAATATAACTGCACCGATTATCCAGTATATACGATTTGATTTTTTAGTCGGCATTAGTTAATCATCCCGCGTACGTATATGAACTCCCCAGCGGGTAACCCACTGAGTATAATTCTTTGAATATGCTTTATCGCCATCCCTTGCAATTTTGATTCCTTCGTTGTAACCCAAGTCCATTAGTAGATTCTCCATTAATTTATCTTTTGGTGTTGGGTTTCTATATTACCTTTATATAGGTCTCTCGCCTTAACCATTTCTATCGCAAATTCGTTCGGTGTCATTATTCGTCATCATCCTTGTCGTCCTCGTGTGTTTGAGATACAGGTTCTATTTCCTGCTCTATTTCAGATTCGGATATTACATCAAGATCACTCCACCTATTATTTTCAGTTCCAATTTCCGGATCTGGGAGTTTAATATACGTTTCATAGAGTTGCTGAACAAGTTCTCGGCGGTGTTTTTCCGATAATTTCGCAATGTCGCTTTTAATTTCCTTGCGGTTACGGTTGCGTTTTCTTTTAGGGGCGTCTGTGTTTTGTGCCTGCTGTTCAAAAATTACGTTCGGATTAAATATAGATTCTGTTGGGATCTGGGTTGACGTTGCTCTTCTTTGTATGACCCGTTCTGCGGTTTTCCATTCTTGTATTTTTTTTTCATGCCCTACTGATACTACCGTAAACAAAACGAACAGCCCGACCGTCGAGATCGTGGTTGCGGTTAATATTAAGTTTATAACCAGATTTGAGAATGAGTTAATAATGCTAATAAATGCAATAAGTAAAGTTCCCCAAAAAAACCACACCCATACTTCTTCTTCTATTGCTGCCTGCCTGTCTTCATACCGACGTAATTCGCGAATTCCTGTTCGTATCTCTTCACGTGTATTTGGAATGGGAGTCCGAAATGTTACCATAATCCTCACCTTTAATCGTTATCAGATACAATATCAATATTTTTCCATCGCATATTATGATCTTTTATTACATCTGGATTTACCGGCTGAAATATCGGTTTAAAATACGTCTGATAAATTTCGTGTTTTTCAGATTCATTAAGTTTCTGTATTTCGTTAATTAACGTTTCAACATCTTTTCTTTCACTGATATATTTTTGATAAGTATCGATAATCCCCACCAACCACACACTCTCCTCTAATTTTTCGTGCGTTTTGGATAGGATTTTACGATAAATTAACATTCCCGCAATAAATAATATACTCCAACTAGTATACATTAAATGTATAAATCCCGCAATTGAAATATTTACGTCTCCAAAAACGAAATATTTTATACTATATATTAGGATAATTGTGGGAATGTTACCGATTACAAAATACATAAACAGTTGGTCTACCCAATCTGATTGTTGTTCGAATTCCACAAGAGTCTCGTGAGGTGTTTTTCCATTCCAAAATACGGTATAGTACTCATCGAGCGAGTCTACCGCACTGTTTCGTGAATATAAATGGGGGATCTTTGGTTTGGGCATGTTAATACACCACATATCTACTACTTAAGGGATAATTGTTTCCTACATTATTACTATTTGCCAGAAATTAAAGAAGGCGACTAATAAAGTTACAAAGGTTGGAGCCAATATCATACTATATGAATAAAATTTTTTCTGTGTGGGGGTTTTAAGATCATTATATGCTTTATTGGCAAAAAACAGGAATATAATTACAATAATACCTTTACATACTGTCATGGGTATTGGGTTATCTGCATTAACAACGTGTTTAAATACGGGATTCATCTCTGTGGCTCCCCCATACCTTAACATAATTATCGTTGTTACGATATCAAACGCCATTGCAAGTATTAAGGTAACCGCCAATATCTTATATTCGGTACGATTGTAAATTCCTAATTCCATTTTGAACCCGTTAGAGAAAATAATTATTCGTCTTTATCTTGCACAATATCGAGAGATTCCCACCGCGTCTGGGGATGTTCTTTTTCATGAGGGGGTTGTATCGGAGATTGTGAGCGCGATGTCGTCGTTTGTTGAGATGAATGCTCGTTCGACCCGGATGATGATCCCCCATTTCCATAATTGTTAGTAGGGGGGGTTTGTACATACCCCGATGCGTTCCCCGAACTACCACTACTATATCCCCCACTCCCGCGAGGTTCATGAAATGTGGGGATTGCCCCTAACTCCTGAAATAACACAAACATAATTGATGCTACTGCAACTATGACTGTACACTTACATAGTACAACACCCATTTCAAATGTTTGCATAACCGTCGCAGCCGACATTGATGAATCCAAACTCATATTCGCCGCGTTTATCATTGTGTCGCCGACGTATATCCCAATTACTCCAACTACTAAAAAACCCACCATTACCCCGATTACCGCAGTCACATCTACATATCCTTCTTCATTATAAATCACAAACGTTCCCTCTCTCCTTTTCCATTATTATTCATCCGAATCACTTACGAGGTCTAATGTATCCCACCGTGTTAATTGGCGAGTGTCCTCTTGATGGTGATCTGCGAGAGATGCGGGTTTTTGTGCAGGTGGCTGGGATGTAGGTGTAGGTGTATGACTTTCCTGTGAATTGTCAGAGATTACATTTGAATGTAGCGATACCTTTGGTTGTGTTGGTGTGGCGGGCGTGTAATTTGGTGCTAAACTTTCTTCTTCATCGCTACTATTATCACCAGACCCTACAATCCATTTAGAGAGCAAGGCGATTGAAATAAAAATCGGGATGGTGAAAGCCAGTATTTTTACTAATTCTGCCGTATTACGTATAGAATCAACATAAGATGTTTGTATAGCCGATAATTCCGAAGAAGAGTTCAAACTGCTGCTTATTGGCATACTTGCTACCATTGAATTCATCAGAGCTGGTAGGACAAAGCCGAATATTAAGCCCACAACAAGTAATGGTAATAAATAAATTATAATACTATCCGCATTCTCGTTATCGTTAGGATGTGACATTAGACCAATCTAACTTATTTCTTTTTCGCAGGGCGACTCGGTTTTCTTTTAACCGTATCTTCCACCACGACTTTGTTAGATTCGTCTCCCACAGACTTTTTCTTAACGACCTCTTTCTTTTTCTGAGTTTCCTTTAGTGTTTTAAGACTCTCTTCACGTTTTGCAGCGTGTTTGATTTTAGCTGCTTTTTTCTCTCCTTTTCTCCACGTTTTAGCGGATGTCACAATGTGTAGGATTCCGGTTTTGAACAGGATCAAATTGTTGTTATCCGTATCAAAACTTATTTTCTGCAAAATCCCGACCATCTTATCCCATGAAATGGTTCTTGGTTTCCTGATGCCATCTGGATCTTTACGAACCCAGTATCTTTCTCCATTCTTTTCATGGAGAACGTATGTCATAAAATCGTTGAACACGATTTTTTTGAGGTTCTTTACATCTACAAAAAGATACATAGTTATCGAGTAGTAGTTCTGTTGTTTTGTTTATTAAGGTTTTCGGTTTCCGTAAGTGGATGAACCTCGCACACTAATTTCCAGAATCCTTTGTTATTCGCCAATACTATATTAAAACGTTCGCGTTATGGCAATTCCACTGCTGTGGAGGGTTCCTCAACTGAATCTTTCGGGTCGGCCATTACAACCTCAATATTACTAAATCTCGATTTTAAAGTATTTGTTTGCGATTCTGCCGATTTGAATTCTTCCGATATATTCACCGGGCGCGAAAGGTTGCTTGCTTTTTCTAAAATACGTATGACTTCGGCAAACGTGATTAATTTCCACATAGCAGATTGGGTGTTGCCACCACCATCTTTACGAGGACATAGGAGCGGGGAATCCCCCATTAATGCCATTCTTCTAAAATCGTCGTCAGTATGTTCATTAACTCCTGAAAAACACGGTTCCATTATAATACAGGGTAAATATGTCGAGGACTGCACTTGGTGTTGCTTTTGACATTTGTAGCAAACATACCACGTCATACCTTGTTTGTTTATTGGCATATTATAGTTCAACATCGTTGACCACCTCTATATCCATCCACCTGTTCGGTGGTTTTTGGTTTTCTTTAGGTTTAGGTTTTCCGCGAGATCGTTTTTTCGGTTTTATTGGACACCAATTTGCAACTTCATATTTAAATAATAAACACGTTAATTCCCTAACTACTTTTATCATACTATGTTCATGTGTTTGATCAAATTTTAGTACACACGGGAATTTTACTTTACAACTTCCGTTTATACACATATATTTACTATATGCCATAGTTACACCACATCTATATCTGAAAACCGGTTCGGGGGAGTTTTTATAATGTTTTCTTTTGGATCACTCATATATTTATTAACAATATGCGAATCTAAAAACTCCTGAGGTAATTTATCATAATCGATAATTACCCAATTCGGTGTAATGTTACATTGTTCAATACAGGGCGGGGGCGTCTTTTTTAATTGGTGTTTTAGATTCTTTTTAAAATCATCTACATTTGGTATCGGTTCTGATTTTTCAGTTTCGCAATGAACGCAAACACTGCGGATACAGGGGATTCCACATCCACTTTTTCTCTCATTGCATTTTTTACAGATTGCCATTGAGACATAATAGTAATCCGCCATAGTTACACCACATCAATGTCTGCAAACCGGTTAGATTTTATTGGATCTGCAACAACGTTGGTTTGCGGGCATGAGGACATTACCCCGTTTTCATCAACGTTTGCTAATTTTCTTTCTTTATTATGGAGATTAATAAATTCCTGATAAGAGATTAGTTCCCACTCGGCAACCATATTGTTACCATTACGTGCACATGCATTGGGATATATTAATTCCCAGTTGCAAGACCTATAAGTTTTGCCAACTCCTCGTAAAATTCTTTTTTTGAATTCGGTGTTCTTTTATGACGGCCCATATAAAAGCAGGGTGTCCCACAATCATTTCCTGATCCCGCGCATCGCCTGCACACATAATAGGTCATTAAATTAAGTTCGTTCGGAAAGTCAGTCATAGTATCCCCTATACCACATTAATGTCTGAAAACCTAGACGGTTTCTTTGGTTTCTCTTGAGAACCAGACTCTCCTTTTAACCCCGTCTTTGTAACATTTGTTTTCTCGTAAAATTCCTTTGTTTGATCTAAAACAATATTATAATCGATCAAAGTCCAGTTTGGATCGAGACTTGTAATAGGGCAACGGGAGGGTAATTTGTTATTTTGATCACTTTTGCCGTTTAAGATATCCATATACCTTTTTAGAATCTCCTTAAATTCATCCGGTTCGTTGTGGATTGATGACCGAGGTATAATCATATAACAAGGCACCGAGTCGCATTTATTACACATATAACAATCCATTATGGAGAGATGATTGTTATATTTTTTCATTTCTTTCATTATATCTTTTTTCTTAAAAATCGACGATAATAATTCCATGTTATACCACATCCAGATCTGAAAAACGTGTTGTCTTTTTCTCTTTTTTGTCGCTCAGTAATTGTTGAGGTATATTCATACTCTCACGATTAAGGATCGATTCCCCCATAAACCGCTGGGGAATGTTGTTAAATTCAATAATTTCCCAGTACGGGGTTTCGTCTGTTGTTGCACAATCAATTGTTGCACAATCAATTTTGTTTAAAGATTTTTCAATAAAGATTTTTGATTCTGCATCTCCGAACGGCTTTTGCGATTCTGATGCCAAACAAATACTACGAACGCATGGACATGAGAATTGTTTACATTTATCACATATTACCCAATATACTCGTTCATACGCCCAGTTTGCCATTTTAAGATCCCCCCTTTATACTATATCTATATCTGAAAACCTAGATGGTTTTTTAGGTTTTATATTATTATTTACATCCATAGCGAGTGCTGCAAAGATCATACTACCCTTGTTATCAATATCCCGATGTGTAAATAATTTATGGATGTCTTTGAAATCGATCACACGCCATTTTACATGACAGGTGTTGAGACCATATATACAAGTATACTTTTCACTTTGTATAATTTTTTGAGTGTCTACTTTCATTGATTCGTCTGAGTCTTGAGGATGATTTTCATCTGTTGAATATGATATAGCAATATTCCTTACACAGGGGATTTCTGTATTACAAGTGTTACATACAATCCATCCGATCCACGTATGTTTTATCTTTGTTGCCATTTTAAGATCCCCTACACTATATCTATCTCTGAAAAACGGTTTGTTTTTTTGTGGGCCTCATTGTTTGTATCTAAAGCATCAACCGGAGGTAAATTCATACTTTCGCGATTAACAATATCATCATTTACAAGTGAACTATCCCATCATAAATGATGGGGCTTCCTGCTTCATTCCCCGGTATGCGTACCGCGAGTCCACGGGCTCATCGGGTAGTTCCTACCCTGAATTACTGAACTGTGGCAACAGGTTTTGACCCTGTAGTGCCATTTTCTTGATGTTGATTGCGGCGTTAATATCACGGTCGTGGTGTGCGCCACAATCCGGACACGTCCATTCGCGATCTTTCAATGTCAGGTCGTTATTAATATATCCGCAACCAGAACACAGTTTGCTGGACGGTTCAAACCTGCCGATTTTAATCAGCGTTTTACCATACCATTTACATTTGTATTCCAATTGCCGAAACAGTTCCGACCATCCAACGTCTGAAATCGACCGAGCCAACTTATGATTCTTCAACATACCTTTGACATTCAGAGTTTCAACTGCTATAGCTTGGTTCTCGCTCACTAATTTGTAAGAGTGTTTGTGCAGGAAATCTCGTCTCTGGTTGCTGATCCGTTCGTGCAATTGTGCTACTTTCCAAACTGCTTTTCTACGATTGTTTGACCCTTTGACCTTTCTCGATACATATCGCTGTAAATGTTTCAGTCGCACTAATGAGTTCTTCAGATACCTCGGGTTATCTTCTTTTAGACCTTCCGAAGTCACCAGAAAACTTGTCAGTCCGACATCAATTCCAACTGTGGTTGTACTGTCAAACGGTGCGGGTTCGGGTTCTTTTAAACCGTCATCCACCAACACGCTAATGTAATATTTACCGGTACTTGTCGCCGATACCGTCGCAGTCTTTAATTCACCTACAAACTTCCGTGAGATCTTTGTTTTTACAAAACCTAGTTTCGGAAGCTTGACTTTATTCTCATCCAATTTAACTTCGTAATGCTGCGGTACCTGAAACGATTGTACCGGATTCTTTTTACTCTTGAACTTCGGGAAATCTGCCTTTTTCCTAAAGAAGTTCTTAAACGCAGTCTCGACGTTCCTATTTACCGCTTGTAATGACTGCGAGTTGGTTTCGTTCATCCACTCATATTGTTTCTTCAACTCCGGGATCTTCATATTCAAATCAAACATTGTCAATGATTTGCTATCTGTCTGATACGCCCGAATCTTCTCTTCTAATGACCAATTATACAGAAACCTGCAAGTACCGATGTGCTGCCAGATCTTTCTGACCTGCTCCTTATTTGGATACATGCGATACTTATACGTTTTCTGCATCTCCTTAATGATTGATTTATACGATATTAAAGGTTTCGATCTTCGCATTCATCCCCTGCCTAAGCGCAGGGGTCTTCTGCTTGAATTAGGATAAAGAGGGTATGTCTTTAAAATTTACAAGTTCCCAATTTGGTTTTTCATTATATTTACACCTTGAAAAAAAACACGCCATCTCTTTTGCCTATTTACGCCCAGCTTGTTCCATCTCATTAATTAAACTTTGCGTTATCTTCGAGGGAGCGTTGTGATTGTGTCTCATTGTCAATCCGCGAATACAAGGGGGGTTACGGTTACCCCCCACATGCTTCGCATTTGAACCATCCAACCCATAGCCAATTTCTCATAGATTTAAGACCCCCCCCAAAAACTCAATTTCTTAGATCGTTCCGTACAAAGTTTTGTGCAAAAACTTAGTTGGTTTTATCTGCATTTTTATATAATTCCCACTTTAATTGTTTTTCTTTAATGCTATTAGTTTAATTTATTTTTATTAATTGTTTAATTTTTATTTTCTTTTTATGATTTTGTATTAATTATTAGTGTTATTAATAAATATATTACAAAATACTTTTTGTTACAGTCAATTCGTTGAGTTCTGATGTGCTTGGTGTTGCATAATGCAATAAAACGACTTGTACGCTATCATTTATCAATTCTGCTGTTTCTTCGGGTCTCCACCCCGCTTTTTGATGGAATTTAACACACGTCGAACGGAGTGCGTGGAATTCCCTTCCTTTAACTTGTGCTTTATCACATAGATCATTTAGCCGATTCCACAGGCTACGGTCACCATATTTTGATTTACCATATGGGAATAAATATTTTGTACCTTCTTCGAGAGAGTTAATATACATTTTCAGAGATCTCTCTAATTCCGGTTCCATCATTTTAACGCGGATTGCGCCGTGTTTTTTCTTTTCCACATATTTTAGCACATGATCTTTAAAATCGACGTTTTCCACTAACAATCTAACCATATCGTCTCTTCTTAAACCTAAGGTTACACCAATTTTTAACATAACCTCATCCTGCATCGTTTCACAGGCACTTAATATCCGTTTGAATTCTGTTTCAGAAAAAGACAGTTCGCCCGTGCGTATTCTACCAGTTTTTTCTCTTTTAGCAAAATGCTTTTTAGATTGTGCTTTTTTTTCTGTCGTGAATTCAGTCATTTATTACTAATAAGCGGGACAATAATATATACTTTTTTCCTACTTGTTGTTTTGCTAGGAAAAATAACAAAAAACTGGGTGAAAATGTTAATTAATAATCAACATTTTGAGATCGCGTTTCCATTATTAGTGGGTATAGGAATCTGTTATTTCATAGAGTCCAAATGTTCCATAATCAATTAAGACAACTGCTTTTTGCATTTCCACTTCTGTTGCTTCCGGTAACGGACATACATCAAAGTCTGTTTTTTCGTCGTCGCCATTTGTTGCATTACCAATTGGGAATGGAGGTGACGGAAGTTGGCAACTTGTCCACCCTTGCTCGTCATCATAATGATACATTGGACAAACGCAACACCTCGTCATAATGAATGTGTGACCATTGATTGTTATTTTTCTCATAGTTCACCTCAAAATTATATATGCAAGAAATAACGTTACTGCGATTATAAAATAGATTGTTGTTTTTTTCCAATCAACATAATATTCATCTGTAATCATATCTCTAACAAAGATTGATATCTTTTCTTTTAACCGTTCTATATCAATTCGCATGTAACTTAATCCCCTCGATAGAACCCACGTAATGGTGTTCTAATCGATTTTTTGTGTTCATGTGGTGTAAATACCGTGCTAAATCAATTGCGAGAGGTGTTGCGTATTTTACGCCCCCTACATTTACCATTTCCTTCAACACATTTTATACGAGAACAATTCAGTCCTTGGATACAATCGAAATGTCCAGAGTCTATACACACATACGCGCAACACTTCGGACTCTGCAACACATCTGGAAAAATGTATACTTCTTTACTCATCAAACTCGCCCATTTGTATTTTAGCAATTAGCATTTCTGCAAATTGCTGTTTAGACCAATGTTTATATAATTCAATTTCGTCTTTCTTTTTTACTTCATCTGACTCCCCATAATAGAGGTCGTTTGCCGCTTGCCTCTTTAATTCGCGATCTGCTGCCGTTTCATGGAGTTTCGCTACTTTCTTTAAGTATTGAATCGTCTTTTCCTGATCTAGTAACATCTTCATTGAAATCCCCCCATATAATATGGAATAACATTCTTTCTAATGGGATTATACGGATTTTACAACTGGCAGAATCTGATTCCTGCCCCTTTGATTCATATGAATCCCGCATCTTACGATAACTATTCCTTTTCTGTTCGATAGATTTGACAAACTTATCTTTGTCAATATATTCGAGTTTTGATACATATATAATAAGATCTTCAATCGTTTTTATCCTGATTTTATAATCAATCGGGTTTGGATAATGATTTTCTGTTTTGCAAACGTCTAACCGTTTTTTATAGGCTTTTCTCTTTTCTTCAAGGTAATTGAGCACCTTGTTTTTGTCCAAAATTGTCATATTATGTCTTCACCAGTTTTGTGGATGTAATATATAAAATACCTTTGCTCTACTTAGTAAAGTACTGAGTTATGTAAAGTAAATATTTAAAACTGAGATCTTGTGCAGTTAAATGGTTAAAATATTAATTAATACTTAACCAATTTTTTTTATAAACCGTATGTTGATATACACAAAAAGGGAGATTTTCCCAGTTGGTCAAACGGTTGTTGGTATAGACAACTGCTAATCTTGATTGTAAAAGCCCAAAGAAATGCCTCTATCGCCTTTTCTTTTAAGAGAGGGATTTATAACCCCAAATCGCCTTATTAATATTAGATGAACCAAGAGAAAATGCGCACCCATAATCAAATGCGTGATAAGATACGTGACGAATTGTTTAAAGAGTTTTTAAAAGAGGATAAAAAGAGAAAAGGATTAGATGTATCCCGTAAATAACCCGTGCGCTGGAGAGGGTACTCCACCTACTCCAAATACCTCTTTTCTTATCAGTTCGACAACACTCGGGTTCCATTTAATCTGATATCGTGCGTAGGTCTTCCCGCTTTCTGCTATTCCAGTAACAGGGAAATATTCCCCATACAAATACCCTTTTTGAGTCATCGTCCAGTTCTTTCCACCGTGGATCTGTAACCCTAATTTCTCAAGCATATGGTTAATCGCATGGGCGTTGATACCACCTAGTTCTCTGCCAATTTCTGTGGGGGTGAGTGATCCAACAACCCGATCCGGGGAACCTTTTGGGATAAGGTTCTTGTATCGACTAAGATCTTCCTTTGTATTATATTCCACCCACGTAATTGCAATACTTGTGGCAATACCACGATCAACTCCTGCATATTTTGAAAAGGCATCTGCAATTTTGAGCTCTTCGGTCACAACATCGGAAATATTGACAATTGGTTGTTCTGGAGTGGCAAATGGTTTAATATTGTGCTGTTTGCCATCCATTATTTTCCCAAGTACATCAATAGCCCAATCCTGAAACGCAAGGATTCTATTCTGTTTATCTGGATTTTTGATCCTTTTTAGATCGAGTTTCATGAGAAGGCCGGTAACACCATCTCGGTTTAAACACAATGTTTCTTGAACACCTTGAGGTGAGGTCATCATGACCTTACCTGAAAATTTCCCAAGCAACCGTTCGTTCCTATGAAACAATTTCCTCAATGTTGATCTATCATATGATATCCCATCAGCAATATCATTAAGAGGCATCAGTTTGGTCTTTTGTTCGTGCTCTACAATCCTTACTGGAATTCCCATGAATTCCTCTACTTTAGTAATATCATTTGACATATTAACCACTCCAAATAAGACATATCTAAATAAATAGTGATAAGTGTAAACGGTGTGAAAGTGTTATCCAGAAATAGGTTCCCGGTATAATACCTTCCGACCGCTTTGCGACCACTGTTTGAAGTTATAGGGGGCACTTGTTAAAACTGCATAGATTATGATAAGTCTGATTGTTCTATGATACTCTTTCCAGAAATGACATGTTATTAATAGTTCTTCATCCATTGCATGGGTATTGAAAAAGTTCCTGTCGGATTTTTTTACATACTCTGCAATTGGTTGCTCAAACTTCTCGCGGTTCGTTTCAAGGAAAGACTCTACGGCGGAATAACCATTAAATAGTTTCTCTGATTTATGCAGGTGAGATCGTGTAGCCTTGAGATTTTTAGGTTTCGAGTTCGCCACTGTAATAGCCATGTTAGATCTTTGCTCCCAGCAATATATTTATAAGTATACGTTTCCACTGCGGGAGTTTATCGAGTTTCGTTCGAATCTTTGTATATTTCTGGGTGATCTCTCTTTGGCGTTTGTGTGAGTCAATTAACATTTCCACACATTGTTCTTCGGTTTTTCTAACAAATAATGCATATTTATCCGAGCCTGAAATATCCATTATATAATCTTTAGCTGTTACCATACTGATTAAACCCCTTAAACGTTTTTAACCACACAAGAAATTCATCATCTTCAAACCCATAGATTACTGGATCTTCGTATGAGTATTCGATCTCGTAAATTTTCTTATCTTTAATGTACGCACTATACAAATTAATAACTAACTGTCCGAACCGCATATCCGGATTCCCTAACCAGATCGCTGTTAGGATAGTCATCATCTCCATAATTCTGTTTGGATCTCTCATACCACATCGATCTCCGCAAATCGGTTATTGTTTCTGTGTGCCTGACTCGTTGCTGGACTTGGGTTCGAAACTGCATATATATCTTTTTTGTTTGTTTGGTTTATTCGTTTTTTAATACCTTTGACTACCCGTTCGTATGATGGGCCGTCCCAATATTTGCAGAATATACATTCATCTGTTATTTTATATAACCCCGAACTGTCATAAAAGTAAACTACTTTTGGTTTAAAGGATAGATATTTTTTATATTTATCATTTACAACATGCTCCTCACAATTACGACAATGGGTGAAGGGAGGGAGTCCTGACTCTATTACACCCCGTTCGTTTTTGGGATTTGTACAAAACCCCTCAATATCTAAACTATTCAAACTGTAAATTTTAACGTCTTTCTGTGGCATGGGTCTAACCTCTTCCTGTTTCAAAGGTAATCGTTGTGTATCTTCCGACACCAGATCAAGATCTGAAAACCGATTGGATTTATTTAAGATCTGTTGTTTAATATACTCTGGATTGATCTTTGATTTCGAACACGTTTCACAAAATGCCGGTATATCCCACCGATCTCCTAACTCCCAACATGTGTCTCCGGCATCGACGCCTTTCTTTTCTTTTATACATATATATTCTTTTTGTGGATCTTGCGGCTTTGTTTTTACGACCGGATCTTGAGAGATTATATCGAGATCGGCAAAACGATTGATCGGTTTTTTGGGTGATTTATATAGTAATATCCTTGAATCCCGACACTCCGAACAAAATTCGGGTATTCCCCTCCTATACCTGCGAAAACACGAGTCGTCTGCTGAGACTATTCTTTTAGTCCGTGCGCACAAGTATTGGTCACTCATTATCTGACACCAGATCTAAATCCGAAAACCGATTGAATTTTTTTAAATTCTCTTCGTGTTTTTTCTCATATGCAATAATCACTTCAGGATATTTTGCACCAACCCAACACGCGCAATTCAAACATGCTTTCTCATAATATGCTGCGGTGTTAGAGGGGGTATATTGGCGTCCTGCATATTTATTTATGAAATTACGACAGGGATCTGTTGTTTGATCTGTGCTTTTACTTATATATGGGATACATGAAAGCTTTTTTTCAACTACATCTTTATCTCTTTGAGGGATTAGATTGCACTCTCCAACAACGTATGTTTGCCCATATATTTCTATTAAGTTGACTTTCATAACAACCACCAATAATAATTATACGAGATCTAAATCCGAAAACCGATTGAATTTTTTTGGTTTTTGGTTTATTGGTTCTGCATGCTGTTCTTTTAACTTTCGTTTAATCTCGTCCTCATTAAATTGATTCATATACGGCGTCGATCCGCGTAATGACCCCAGATCTCTGTTCTGGCCTTCTACGATTTCAATATATGAGAACCTTCGGTTTTCGTTGGGGGGGTGGCGATGGATAGTTGTGCCTTCATTAACGGGTATTAAAACTCTTTCACCCGCTTTGATGACATGCACTCTTGGGTTTGGATCACGTGGTTGGTATGGTTGGGTATAACTAGGGTAACTTGCTCCCTTAAACATCTCCCTATATAAATCGATCTGTTGTTTTGGTTTTGGTTGCTCAATTACTTGTTTCTCCGGGATCTTATATTCATTTATTTTTTTATTTGGATCTTTTAACGCTTCAATTACTTCTTCATATCTCGGGCCTTGCCAGTATTTGCAATTCAGACATTCTGTTTCGAAATAATGATAACTGTATAATTCTCTCGGATTCTCCTGAGTTAATTTTTCCCAAAACGAACCTTGATTTTCATAATTATTTATATAATGACTACATACTGTCCGATCACTCATGCATGGAATACCCGAGATCTGTTTTTGTTTAAAAGAGAGGGGGCATTCTCCTTCAACCACATACCCAAAATATCCTTCTCTCCTAAAAGTAACATCCGCCATATAAATACTCCAAAAAAGATTGTTTACACTATATCTAAGTCGGAAAACCGACTTTTGCTTTTTTGTTCTACAAAGATCACGGGAACGTTCAGTTTAGACTCCGGTGTTATTTTTGGGTCGGAATTTAATAGATTGACTAACTCTGTAAATTCAACTCTTTCCCAATGCGGAGACATCTTATTATTTTTAATAGTACAATTTAGAGATTCTGCTATTTCATCCCCTTTTCGTGTTCGATCCCACATGGGGGGTTCTTCACTCGATCTTAATGTAATCATATTTACGCAATACGATTGTCGTTTTGTTTTCTGAATAGTACATGCGGAACAAACATACCATAGATATGATTTGGTTTTTATATCATCTTCTTTCAGCATAACTATACCAACTCTAACTCAGAGAACCGATTCTTTGATTTGGGTTTTTGATCTTCCGTTTCGAGATCTAACTGCGGCGGGGATATCTTTGATTCTTGTATAACACGTGGATCTGCACTTAATTGAGAGATGAGATCTTTAAACGCGATCTCTTTCCAGTGAGGAGATTTACGTTTCACTATCGGGCTTTTTGGGACGACACATTCAAGGTATTTCTTGATATAATCACGATAATTCTGAATTTCCTCTTTCGTCAGGGCATTATTAGAACTACGTCCAGTTAACATAACCACACAGGGTGACTTCATTGTTTTTTCTTCTGAACATTCTGTGCAGATATACCATGTATACAATTTTGATTTAATATCGCTTTCGTCAATTGCCATAAGTTATCACACCTTGATTGAGAGATATGGGCTTGAACCATACGAGTGTTTTTACACCCGAAATAACGTATTTCTCTCCAAAAAATATGTTTGGTTTTGGAGGAGTTACTTCTTTTTATTCTGTTGACAGGTAATTTTTAATGCATTAGTGAGATCCATGCGTACTCTGTCATTCTCAAGATACTCTTCCATAAGGATCGTCTGTTTCTTCAATAATTGGATAATCTCCTTAAAGGACTTATCTACATCTAAAGCCGCTTTTAGAGACTGATCCATCCTTGAAACCCCTTGTACTTCAATATCCGTTATATCCTTACCGTTTTTAACGGGTTTCTTTCCATTACCGTTATCTTTCTTCTTTGGTATCGCTTTTACCGTTACGGTCTTCTTCTTTGCATCTGCGGGTTTTGCATTCTTTAAAGACTCTGCAAACCTGCGGAACTCTGACCTGCGATTCCATAACTTTACTTTTTCTACTTCAGTAAGTGTCGGATGGACTTTCTTAGCAAATTCTTCATACGATCCGCATCTCACAACAAGTAGTTTAACTTTTGATGAGACGGCTACTTTTCCTGCAATTCTTCCCATAATAAATACTCCTGTAATTTAGTTTTGTTCGTAAATCGATACATGTTCAAAAGAGGGGGATTTCGCCTATTAACCCTTTCCTCTTTTGGTAATGTCGTGCATGTCTGCTTTCATATTAATTATACTCCACGGAAAAAAGAGTGTGCCCGTATTATTCTTTATCGGGCATTACAACATCAATAAGTTCAAATCTGGTTAATTCTTTCTTTTTCTTATTTAACTTCTCAATTTCGTTGTTTACAATAAAATAATCGATTTGTGTATATCTTTTTGCTTCGATATCATATGATCCTTCTAACCCGCCTGCTTGACGTGCAAAATTTATGGGATCTATAAGTTTCCATGCCCCACATTTCCTAACAAAAAGAATCCCGCTGATTGGATCTTTTCCGGGCATTGTGATTGTCGCGAATGCTATAAATCTTCCCTTAAATGCATCCGGATCAAACTTTTGTTTAAATGGCAGTTGTTGTGGGGGATATTCTATCGGTTGTTGTTGTGGATATTGTAAGGGAGATTGTGGTTCCCAATAGGTTATACCCGGCCAAAATATCCCGCTTGTTCCATCTGTTGTTGTAGTAAGAATCGGAGGGGTTTGAGCCGCAACCGTTTGATAATCGGGTGTTGATGTGGGGATTGGTGTCGATGAATTAATATCGAAACTTGTACTCCCCACACCACCGGCTCCACCAATCCCATATCCCATAACTATAACAGATCCAATCCCCTGTTGGTTTAAAGATACTGATAATGGGTTTTGTAAAGTTGTGAGATGGGAGAGGGTCTTCTCGTTATCTGTTACAACAGAAAACATATTTAAAAAATTACTTACCGATTTGTGATTTGATTTTTCTTTTGGTTTTTCTTGTCCTGCTTGACGCAGAGCCGAATTCTGTTCCGCTTCTTTAACACGAGCACCAACAATAAAAGAGCTGAACGTTGATTCTAAATCTCTGTGATGCTCAATGTTTTTTGTTTTTCTCTCATCACTTGACTTTTTATTATTTTTTATTAATCCTACGGGAATTTGGTATGTCATTGCGTCTTATTCAATCTCCTACTGCACAACCAACCCGGGTGCGTTGTTCGATGATTGGGATGATCGTTTTCCTGAACCTCCATCGTGTAGGTCTGTCTATCTTAATATCCCCCACGATTACAGGTTCAATATATCCGATACTATGCATCTTCTTCAATGTACTCAGTGTGCAGTATTTGTATTGTAAGTTAATTACATCTTTTGAGGTAAAAACATTTTCCCTGAATTCCTGATACAGTTCCGGGACAACTACTGCCAGTGTGCCGTGAGATAAGTTGTATAAGAGATCATTCATCTTTGTTTCGCCTTCTGTAATTCCATTTTTATGTGGTTATACAATCCAATCGTCGATGTTACCATGTAGAAAATATACATATACATTAAATCCGGTTGGTTTGCACAATACGCCCACCACGCCAGAATAAAGTTTGATATTTCCCAAATACCAAACGCAATTATCTTGTTCCTATTACTAATTGAACTGTTAAATACCCCTCCAGTAATCCCGAGATACGCCCCTAACGAAGATACTGTCAGGGCATTAGTCCAAGTTACTATTTCACATATATGTGGAAATAGTAACTGGAATAGGAACCATATTGCAAGGAGTTCAACAATCAAGATATCACATTAATTCCTGTTTTTGTAAAAGTAATAAATCCCAAGTCCGAAGTTGATTAATCCGACCCCTACAGAGAATTGCAATGCCAGTTTGGGTGTGAATCCGGTATCTACTTTCATTAAACAATAAATAAATCCCCCGAATAACAATGCATAAACTCCGACATGGAGATGTGAGAATATCTGATAGGTTCTTGCCGGGATCATTCCATCGCTTTTCATAATTTGATCTACAGTTAACGACGATGAACATGAGGTCGTTACCGATTCCCCGGGTATTGGAGGATCGTTCCATATACGTTCTTTCTTCTGGTTAGGAATTGCCATCTTTAATTACCTCTTTTATGTGGGACATCACATATTCTGCATAATTCTTCATAATCTTTTACTGGATCTGCGTAATGCTCGGTGTGGATCTCCGGATCAAATGCACAAACTATGAACCATTCTGTTGGACTTCGACTCGTTCCTTTATAATAATTGCATCTTCCGCAATCTTTCGAGCACACGTATTTCCGAGATTTCGGACATAACACAAAAATGGGATATTTGTTCCTTATTAAGTAATTTCCATTTTCCGAGGGTTCGTGCATTTTATTCACCACCACACAATAATTTCATAATTTAATCATCTCTGAAAATACCAACTTTTCCTTTAATCTGACAGTATAATGCTAAAAACAACAATACAAATATAGGTACGAACAGGGGTATTGACGGTAATGTTGTATTATATAATAATAACACAATTGCTGCCACCGTTAATATCACAGATAATAATTTATAGTGGTTCATTATAATTTTCACGTCCTACTTTTTTCCACGGGTATTCTTGAATATCTGGTAATCCTTTCTCATACCTATCTGCTTTACACCAATGGATACTTGCCCACTTGTTTTCCCCAAGATAACAACATGCAGCGCATTTGTATACCGGTGGTTTTTGTTTGTCGAGCGGACATAGTTCAGGTAGATCCTTCTCCATTGTGACCTTCCCCTATTTTGATATTCGTTATTTCATCAATTGCCCCACATTGTGGACATTTTACTTTACCTAATTTTAAGATCGTCAAGAACTTGGTTTTACACGTCTTGCATTTAAGCATAACTACGTCCATATCCAATCACCCCTTTTTGTTGCGGATTTCTGATAATTTTTCATATGCATTATCGAGGATACAATTTGATAGTTCTGAACATACCAGACATGAATCGGGTTTATTATCCATACCGCATACCGATTTCCCGCCAGTATCAAAAGTGAACGTTATTTTTGTCATTCGATCACCCTTTCTTTTGCAGGTTGACTCAAGAGTGCATACACTCCAGTTATTGATGCTATTGCAAATCCATAATTGCTGTACCCACATGTGCTATATAATGCACACGCAACAACCAATAAAGTTAACCCAATAATTACAACTTTTGGGTTTTTATAGTCTCGCATCATTGTTAATCAACAACTCCATTAAAGAAAAATATCATAATAACTAATGGGAATAACCCCCCACACACATTTGTCAATAAATCATTGTGGGTAAGAAGACCTCCTATAACCCCTATAAAAAGCAAGATCATGGAAATATTAAATATATGGGATATTGTGGATCTGCGTGTGTGCTCTTCTCGCATACCCCGTTGTACCATATCGTGATAATTTTGAGGTACAGTGTTTGGATTTTCTGATATATCCGGGGGCACATATACTTGACATCTCGGATAGGGTTGAACCTGATTGACCATCTCTTCCGAGATAATATTATTGGGTTTCGGCATATTATATCACCATTTTTGATTATAACCGTCCAAATACCATTCCCCCGATTAGTGTGATTCCTATTAGAAAGGATACCACCCCTAGGTGAAGGTCGGGATTGGAACTGTAAAATGGGTTGTTATTGGAGGGGGTTGTTGTAATTTCGGAACTTTCGGTAATCACATTATTGGGTTTCACCATTTTATTTCACCATATTACCCCTTTTTCGACTTTTTCCCTAACATTTTGCCTAGTTCAAATGCCTCTTTAGGAGAAATCTCTTGTCCTCGCCCGAATCCATATCCAAAAACCGGATGACTGACTTCATTTAGGGTTGAATACCACAATTTCGCAGTTTTATCATCATAATATCCGAGAATGTATCCGATATTACTTCGTGCAACTTCAATTTCGCGGCCCTTCACAGACTTATCCCCGTTTTCAAGCATCCACTGTTCATATTCTTTCAAGAATGCTTTAATTTCAGTCGGATCTTTAATAACTTCCACTGCGGTGAAGGCAAAATCGCGTTTGGGATCTTTTTTAATTAATTCTGATATAATTGTCATTACTCTCACCTTACATCTAATGCAGTTAATTTATCTGCAAATTTATATTTCTTAATGTAATCCGTCATGTGATCTTTAAGATCGTCCATTGCATCCTCGACATCATTTCTATTAACTCCCCTAAAAGACATCTCAATAGTTATCCATTCCGGTTCATCATTAGTATATTCCATCATTATTACCACGTCTTTTTACAGGTTTTGCAATGCCAGTTCTGGACTTTGACACCTTTCCTTTCAACAGTCCCGTTCTTAATTACGTTTTCATTACTGCCACACTCTGGACAGACTGGACGGGGGTTGTTTTTCTTTTTCTCTTGAGAGTGCCGCTCAACAAAACGGCCAGATGACACCATCACTTGCTCCACTCCTTCGCTCTGGTGCAGGGATTCAATAATCGATTCCAGATAACTGATACGGATAACATTGGTGGGATGATCTCCAGTATGCCAACCATCCTGACAGGGCATCTCTGCATATTCTGATTCTGAATCTGCACGCTTTGATATTTCATCCAGCACCCGTTCCCGCTCTCTCTTTGCTCCCTCTGTCCGTAACGTTTCCTGTGCTACCGGGTGATGTGCGCATAATATTAGATTTGAAGCATCAGAAATTCGTTGGACTCCTTCCAAGAACAATCCCATTGATTGTGGCCTTCCTTTGCTGTTCCACACGCGATTGTATTCAACGTAAGATGGGCATAATTTAGTCTGTGAATTTGGGCAGTTCCCGCAGTGGTATTTGCTGGTCATCGTAACAACCTCACGATCTCATAATGCCCAACAACTTCCCCATTCTCATTAAATATGTCATGGGGGCCGGCATGAAGATCATCTGCCAGATTCCGCAAGCATTTTTCAATATCTCCGAACGTATCAAATTTTTCAGAGAACAAATCAATCCTAAAAATTGATTTTATTCCTTCTCCGGGTTTGTATGTCATGGCTTCTTCGCCTCGGAACGCAAGGTGTCCAGCATCTCTTGAACGTCACGCAGAGCAACGAGCGGTTTTCCTTTATCGGTACTGTGACCATCAAGCCAGACGGTTCTATCGATTGCCTCAACAAGCACCCGCTCGCGCTCCTGCCTCGCGCCCTTCCCAATAATAAGAGGGCAATTGCAATAATTTCCCCCAACTGGACAATTGTATCCTACCCCGGCCTCCGGATTATATTTACTTGAACACGCACCACTATATTCTTTCATGTAACAATGGCAAAGATGGACTTCCGCCCGTAACGCTGCCTGTGCTAAGGGGTGGGAGAGACATCCGAGTGTGAATGTCCATCCCCCTTCTTCTTCTGATGGCATCCACTTTCCACCCTGCAATGCACATGCAAAAACATATGGATTGCCCGGTGACTGAAGACATAGTTTGGTTGCATGCGGGCAGTTCCCGCAGTGGTAGGCGCTGGTCATGTGGATGTCTCCCATTGATCTTGTGGGCGCCATTGGATATTCATTGGTTTGATAGGATACTTTCTGATCAGATCCATCATTTCATCGAATGGGGGTTTTATTTCATTGTTTTCCATCATGGTTTCTTCACCTCGGAACGCAGGGACTTTATCGTTGCTTGTAGTTGATCGCCATCGATCTCAAAATATGGGCACCCATCACATTTACGCTCTCCATTTCTATTGCCAACACACCCACCTTCGCCGGAAATCATTTCATCATAAAATGCACAAGAGGTTAGAACGGGGGATATTTCTTTCAGTAATTCTTCCTGTGCTTTCGCTGTTATTACGAGGTCGTGCTCTTTTAACCAACCTCTGTTTTGAATTACGGCTTTTGCAACTTCTTCAAACTTCGGGTAAAGATTTCTCTCTTTGCTGAATTTGAATTTTAATACACGTAGAAATTCATTTGCTGATGCATCCCATTCATCACAAATACCACATACGCACTCGTGATCACAATGCGAGGATTCCTGCTGTGATCGTGAGGTTTGATAATCACAAACATCACAAACATCATAATTTTCACACGGGCATCTCCCGGGACGTTCCTTCTGTTTTGTCATTCTTTCACCTGAGTTAATGGACACTTTCCGGTTGCACAAAGGATCTCGCATTGCGCTGACGATTTTCCTTTATTTTGTTTTCCACACCGGCTGAATCCTGCACAGACCGGATCTTTATACCCGCACTCGTTCTGCAACAATAGATTATTAAAGTTTTTTGATGATGTCGTCATTCATCCACTTCCTGATTATAATATTCACATTTTCTTTTTATCCATAATGGTTTGCATAGCTACCCATGCATAATGCGCAGCCGTTTTTCTGTTGTCATATAACTCACAATCCCCAAGCAATTTCAGACACTTGTTATATTCAAACGTGCTCCGGACAAGGTCTTCTCGGAGTTTGTGTTGTGCTTTGTTTGAGGGGCGTTTCCCAAACTGCCCCTCAAACCAATTGTTGAATTCAGAAACGGGTTTTTCACTCTTGGGTCTTTTCGCTGTAATCTTGTTCCGAAGGAACGTTGGGGTGCCCGCCTTGTCCTTCTCCGTAATTTTCGTTCTTTTTACCATTGTTGACCACCGTGTATAATTGTTCATTAATTTTCGTTTTAAGTTCTTCTGTTAATGGGTATCTCCCTGAAAAACAATATGAACCGTCACGACTGAGTTGATACTTGTTTCCTTCCGGGATACATTTAAACACGTCATCTCTTGTAATCCCGAGATACTTCTCGTTTAATGAGACCGTAATTGAATTCAGACCGTCTTCTGAGTATACCTGCGCTGCTAAAAAAGCGTTGTTGTTGAACACGTTAACAAATACGATTGCTTTGTTAATATATGCCGGGAATGACTTGTTTTTCCTCGCCATAATAAGTTCGTGTTCATCAATCTTTCCAATATCATAAGATATCGGTAAGACCGTATCGTTCGTAAACGTAACATTCGCTCCACAATGGAGCTTATTAGCACATGGAGTAAATTTTCCTCCACGATAATGCGGGAAAACCCGCCCACACATTTCACATCTTACAATTGAGAACATAATTGGTTTCCTCCTCCACCTAAATTACAGTTATCTCATTAGTCTTATTATTAATCTTAATATAATAGAGTTTGGGTCGCTCTGGTCTTCCTTCCGTTACCCACTTACTACCGTAAAAACAAATAACTATCGACGGAAACGTAGCAGGTGCAGGTTTACATTCCGGTTTTGTATGATCGACAAATTTTAAACGACTTTTTATCTGGTATATTTCATCTGCTTTCATGGCATATCTCTCATACCATTCGGTGTCTGAACGGTTGGGTACGAGACATACCACATCCATCCCGTTGCAGGCTTCATCATACGCTTTTTTCATCCAATCGATTATACCCGGTACTGGAGCATCGACGTTATGATATCCGCGTTTCAGGCATCGTTTCTTCTTACAGTTCGGTTGACATTGTGCTTCCGGTTTATTATACGGGGGGTTCATAAAGGCAGATTTGCCTTTTTCTCTCCAACTTTGTTTCAGCCCGTTATCTTTACGTGTAAAATATTTTTCACATTTGTGATTGGCATCCGATGCACTTGGATCTAAGTCGAACTTATGTTTTTTGTTTAACCAGTCAAAAAGTGGTTGGGGTGTTGACCACTCAACCGACTCTGATGAGAATAATGCTTTATCGCCTTGCATTTCAATCGGTTGCTGGGCGGTATTCTCTTAATTCCGTTTCATCTTTCTCGGTGAAATCTTTATAACAATTTTCCCGTTTTTCTGTTGATTCACAGTTGTTACACGGATCAAACTCTTGTTCCGCTAATGATAGCCCGATTTTTTCGAGTTCCTGTTTAAAATATAATAAATCTTCTTGGACTCGCTTGAATATAATTTTATCAAGTTTATCGAGTTTTTCCGGAGTCTGGTTAGTCTCCGTATAAACATCAAGATCTGATTTTATATATGTATTATCGGGACAGTAATCATCATCACGGTTGTCTGCAAGGTTCCAGACATCTACGCTTGCGCGTCGATCTCCTTTCTTGTTTATTTCACCATATGCAACAACGTGAACTCCCTCTTTTGTCGTAAAACTAATTGAAATTGCATCCATAAAAAATAACTCCTGTAGTTCGGATAGTAAATACTTCTACTATAAGTATAGTAGTAGAAGTATTTAGATCTATACCCTGATTACCTGAAATCCATTCGTCCCATCTTTATTTCGCGCGGGGTTGTTTCAAGTAATTTAATGGTGCGTTCCACGTCTTCATCTTCGGTGAGGGTTTTGTCTTCTTTTATCCATCCGCCTTTTGGATATGTATAATATAACTGGCCGTCTGTTTTTTCAATCCAGAAAAATGCTTTGTGGGGGCCATCCATCAGTCGTTTTATATACCGGATTTTTTTTAATGTTTTTGGTTTCATATTCGTTGTTCCTTTTCGCCTTTTTTGTTTCCGCTTATTGCATCAAATGCGTTCTTTTTTAATTCATCATCATACGCGGCGTGGATTAATTTATACAGTGCAACATATCTATTGCTGCGTTGCAATACCCAAAAGGGCCAGTCCGGGGCTTTTTGCCCTTTTGAATGGTTTGTCTCTTTTAATTTGAGAAGAAAACCAGAAGATTCAAAGTTCTTAAGACACCTTGTGACTTCTTTCTCTGATGCCCCCGTTGCATTCATCAACATTCGAACGTTAAGTTTTGTACCTTCCCCTAATGGGATAATTGTTGTAAGTATCCTAATCTCTAATGTGTTGCCGAATAGTATATCAACTGTTTTTATCATATAATCACCTCAAAATACCGGCAGGTATTCACTATCCCATTTGTCCGGTTTGATCCACACATATTTACTCCAATCTTTTTTTGATAAGCCCCCACGAGACCCTTTCTTTTTAGATTGGCGTGCATGAGTGTTTCTGAAATCCGCTGCTTTTTCCGACTCTAGTTTATTATATTCGTTGCGAATTGCAGTAACAAGGTTCTGGAACTTTTGAGGGGTACTTATATCGATATCATTTGCTTCTGCCAGTTCAAGTGTTTCCATGAAAGTAAATAAAGATTCAAAATGATCTTTACCGATTTCCCATCGGTAATTATATGCGCGTTCTGCCATTTCACGAAGTGTTTTTGCATTCCATGTTTGATTCATTGTAATTCTCCTTTTTTATTTTTATCGGCATACTCCACTAACATTCACACATTTAAACACATCTAATGGTACTGGTGTTGGTGTAGGTGTAGGGGGCGGGGTGTGATCCATAAACATAGCTTTTCTTAAATTATTTTTATCATAGAAATATGTTATATTATATGTTTCACCAACGTATAATGGGGGGGTTGTATCTAATTTGATATACCCCACTCCATTTGAATCAATAAAACCGTAAATTGAGTGTAAGGTTTTTCCTTCAATTAATTTATCAATACGAGCTGTTTTTGTAAAAGTTTGTGTGTTTAAAGTAAACCCTTCAAGATATAAACCCACTCCAAGCATACAAACCCAGCCAACTAATACGATGACCAATCCAATAAATAAAACCGTACATAATGTCGTTGTTGTTACTTTATCCATAATCAATCACCACCATTAGTATCCATCCTCATATACGTTTTCCCGTTTGAAGTAATCTCTCTACCAAGATGCGTACGCTTGAGAAAACCCATTTGGATGAGGTAAGGTTCGTAAACATCCTCAATTGTCCTTATGTCTTCTCCGATTGTAATTGCAATTGTTTTCAATCCAACGGGTCTTCCGTTGTAGTCGTTTACGAGCATTGAAAGGATTTTACGGTCTGTTTCATCAAGACCCATCTTGTCGATTTTTAATTTATCCAATGCTTGTGCTGCTAATTCCTGTGTAATTATTTGTTCGTTTTTGACGAAAGTATAATCCCGCACCCGCCTTAACAATCGGTTAACTATCCGTGGTGTGCCTCTACTACGGTTTGCAATTTCATCCGCTCCGCCATCTGAAATGCCAATTTTCATAATTGATGCACTCCTCTTTGTTATCGTAATAAGGTCTTCTTGAGTGTACGGATTTAACGTGGCAATAATCCCGAATCTGTCCCTAAATGGAGCGCTTAATAAACCCTGTTTTGTTGTTGCACCTATGAGAGTAAACGGATCTATATTTAATTTAACTGACCGTGCGTTTTTATTTTCGCCAACCATTACGTCAATGAACCCGTCTTCCATAGCCGTATAAAAAACTTCTTCTACCACAGGATTTATACGGTGGATTTCGTCAATAAATAAAACATCCCCTTCTTTAATCGGTGTGAGAAACCCAACAACATCTTTGGGTTTTTTTAACAGTGATCCAATTGTAGAATGGATATTTACTTCCATTTCTTTAGAGATAATGTTTGCAAGTGTTGTTTTGCCTAACCCCGGCATTCCTGCAAATAACGTGTGATCTATCGGTTCACCTCTTCCTTTTGCCGCTTCCATTGCAATTTTCAGGTTTTCCTTTATATCACTCTGTCCAGTAAACTCGTCGAGTTTGCTGGGTCGTATAACTTGATCTTCTTTATCATCGGGCGATAAACGTCCATTCTGTGCAACCATAATTCGCCTCTCCTACTCTGTTGGTCTACGATTCGTTTGCCATTTCTTCTGATTTTACTTTTAATTCCATGAACTTTTTAATGAGGTCTTCTTCATTGACATCTGGTTTTTGAGGGGGATCTACTTGCGCTGGCAGTGTTGATTTACGTTCGTCACGTGATGGTTTTACATACGCGATATATACATTAAGGCTATCTTTTGCCGATTGCTGGTGTCGGTTTTCGGCTGATTTTGCTTTAATTAATAATCCATCTGCAAACGTTTTTACGAGTTCGTTACGCTTTCTCTCACGTTCTTCGTCTGGTAGATCGTTTATGGAATCCGCGATACAGAGGGCAATATGATCAATTGCATCAAAAATCATTGCGTCCATTGATGAACTTTGTTTTGGAGTACTTGCCATAACCACCACTGTTTATTCCACTATATGATTTAGTATTTATTTGACCGCAATTCAATAAGTAGTTTTACAATTCGTATGGCTTCCTTAAATCCGTTCGGATTGAATCCTACGTTTGACACGCCCATTTTTCTGGCGTGAAATGTGATGGGATATTCAAGAACCGATGTCTTTGCTTTATAGATTATTTCAATAACAAATTTGTATCCCCGAGGAGTTAACTGGATACGATCAAACACTGATTTCCGTGCTACTATAAACCCGGTCATTGGATCTTTAAGATCGAGATTTAGGATGATTTGTGTCAATGTCGCAAAAACCGTTGAAACCCATTTTCTGCTGGATATATCTTCGCTTTTTCCACCTTCTACAAATCGAGATCCTATTACAATCTCATATTCACTGGCATTCTTAATCATCCCAAGAAGATCCTTGGGATCGTGCGAACCGTCGCCATCCATGACGGCAATAAGAGTCCCTTTTGAATATGCCAGCCCTTCAAGGACTGCATTTCCAAGACCGTCGCTTTTTTGCGCGTATACTTGCGCCCCTTTAATTGATGGTGTACACTTACTTTTATCCACTACAATTATTTCATGAGGAACGTCAATGACTGTGTTAAGTTCTTTAACTAAAACGGGAGCGTATTCCTCGTTTTTTGTTGGGATTATAATTGAGACGAAGTTATCCATACTTTAAATCACCCATGTGTTGTTATTCAATATGTGTGTTGCTTCAGATTTTTGTTTATCTGTCGCTCCATCCCATGACGTTCCGTTTACATTTTTAATGTTATTACAAGAACGGTGTGTTTTTTCAGTTACCATTACAATTACACGCTTATCAGTAACCCCACTACAGATTACTGCACTGTAAAATAACGGTTTAAGATATTGTTCATATTTAAATACTCTACGGGGAATTAATTCATACATATTACCTACTTTTTTTAATGGTGTTGATTTTTTATTGTAATATTCTTTATTTTTTTTATAATCTTCCTCTGTAATATATATCGGCGGGTTGTCTTTTATTACACGTTCGCCCCCAATAGATAACAATTCATTTAAAGAATAGTTTTTTCCATCCTCGTAAATTTCAATAATCTCTTGGAATATTGCTCCGAGGTGATAGTTTGGGTGTGCATATGCAATTTTTTTCATATCTTCTTTGGTTACGGTTGTTGTCATGAGTTGCTACCAGTGTGGGAATATAAATAATTACGTGCTTTTTTTACATATCAGTAATGGGAGCATGTTGTGGTATCTCCATGATGTTTGTACTGCCCCCGTGACCAATTCAATGATATAGTTATGTAACTTCGGGCATAACGCCCACATCTCAATATTTAATACCACCGATGCCCCGAGATATGCAATAACCCATGCTATAATTAAATGCATTTTGATTCCTCCATCTCTTTTATTCTCTCGTGTAGTTTTCTGATGATAAAATATAATCCATCTGAATCTCCCCCATGTGATATGTATGTTAAAGCCATTGCTTCAATTAGTTGTTTATCCGAACTCATTTTTTCTCAACTCTTTCGTTTTTCCAATATTGTTCATAGAGATCTCTTATCCGATAGTCCCCACCATCGTGCGTATCAACAAAGAATAGTCTTCCTGCTCTTCCATTCTCTGTCGCACCATATTCTCCATATATAATTACCCAGTCGAAAAGGATGTCTAAAGATTGGGATATGGCATGTTTGTCCATACACCACGATAAAGAGTCTACCAACTTCCCAAGCCACACCGGTTCTCCCAATGTATTATAGTGCCAGATTTCGCAGGCAACTTTGAGCTCTGTTGATAATCTGCTCTTTTCAACTCCAACATCTTGAGTCATTGTATTGGTTCCTTCGGATCATCATCATAATCATATGTAAAATATGATGGCGGTTTGGCGTCCATATCCCAGAAAACATTCCCTACTCTCCCACGGTTGAAACCGTGGTTCATTTTATCTTCTATTTCTGGTAGTGCAACTAAAATTTCCTTTTTGTTTTTTCCAATAACAGTAAACACCTTTGGGATAGTCGTTTTAAGAGTGCATTTTGAAGAACCTCCAACCAATGCTTCAACTATTTTTCCATTGGGACATTTTGAACATATTTTCCAATCCTCACAATCGAGATGGTTCGGACATCGCTTTTTCTGAAATTCTGTTAATGCACTCATTTTTTCACCTCGGGACGCAGGGATTCTATTGCATCCAGCGCCACGAGTGTTTGATCTATTTCTGCAATTCTCGCTTGAGCGGAATCTCTCTGGTCGTGTCCTTTCGGGTAGTTCGTCTCAAATGATACTTTCCGAGATGATAGATGATCGCGGAGATCATTCAGCACTTCCTCTCGTGCCTGTATTATTACCCCGGCATCGCGCTCTGCAATAGATAGTTGTATCGGGGTTAATAAATCTTTGATGTGTGATGAAATATCATCTATATTTGATAATTCTCTATGGATTCCCATAAGCGCAGAGAAAGATATCATTAATTTCTCATCTGCTGGTAACTGTTGTGTGGAGCCATCGACACGGCGAACGGCTTGCAACAGATTTGGCTTTACATTCCGTATATGATCCTTCCCACAATTATAACAGGTAATCAATTCAAATTCATCATACTGTTCTTGGCATCTGATTGTATGTTCGTTCGAATTTGCACCACAATGTGGGCAGTAATATACCGGCTCGGTGCTTGCTGAAATGGTCATGGGTGCACCTCATACCAAGGTATTCCGTCATCTTCCAATGAAATATACTCGGGGTCTGATAGACATTTTTTCCATCCGAGAAAATGGTGTTTTCCACATATGCTACATATTTCGTAGACTTTTCCATATGTGTTAAGCATGGCATGAAACCTTAATTCCTGCCTTTGATACCTATGACCGCCTATTTTACCGCAGAGCATTTCTACAACCGATTCTTTCTGTGCGGAACTTGTCTTTGCCATCATGAAATCCACCCCCAACGCAGGTTATCTTCAAATTGACGAACAGCCGCATCTGGTGCTGGCTGGTCTAGAAAATAGATGATACCAGCGAATATGAGACCCACACACTTGGCAACCTTTGCGGAACTTGTATTTTGTGTCATCCCCTATGTCCCTCCATAAATTGTGCGTGTTGTTCCGTTTCAACCTGAATTAAAAGCCAGTGTCTCCCTTCAACTTCGACAAAATTCTTTTTTGTATAATGATGGGCTGGGCCACCACTCAATTGTATCGCTTGCCTATAAGGAGAGTTAACATTACACAACCTCTCAAGCATTTGCTGAAATTCTGTTTTATTAATTTTATATTTTTTCCAAATGTGTGATCGAATCTCAACAACTGAACAATAAATTTTCATCGGGGCATCAAGATCGTCGAATACATCCGATAATATCTTAAAAAGCGAGTCGAGATCTTTTTGCGTAATAGGTTCTGTGTTTGCCATAATCAATCCACCTCGTAATCGCAACATTTGCATTGGTTCTCAATCTCGCAAATTGCGTGCACGTTTGTATCTGAATCCTCATGGCAGCACGACGTGAGTGTAAGGCCGTTTCCTGATGGCAACCGTTCAAGTCCGGTATAATTACAAAGTTTTGTTTTTTTTATTTTGTTTATCATTGTCTTATTCCTCACCGGACGTATCTTTGATTTTTACGACGAGACATACCATGTTTCCAACTTCTTCAGATACATCTGCAATCAGGCGATGACCCCGAATACAGACATTTCCCTCTTCAAGATGTGCGGTAGTCGCACCATAATATACCAGAATTACTTCGGTGTCTTTTGACCCGATCTTAATTGGATGATGAACTGTACCGTCCATATCAATTGGTATAATCGATGGTTTTCCTTTAAGCATACTAATTAGGAGTTCTTTTGATGGGGATAATTTCATAAATACACATCCTTAAGTTATCTGATGCTGCATGTTCTTTTAGTTTGTCCGTATATTTTTCCGATATTGACCATGCATACATCCTTTTTAGACTTTTCAACTAGACCAAATCGATCTCAGAGACCCTATTCTTTTCTTTTGGTTTTTCCTTTTCTTTCTCTTCTGATGGAACCACCACGAGCATTCTTTTTTCTGCCGGGATTAGGGAAATAATATCTTCAAACGACGGCGCGGGTTTCTCTCCAAGAAACTCTTTCCTCAACTGATCCGGATATGCGAATTCATGTGTCCATACTGGTCTCTTAAGAACTTTTTCTACTGCTCTGTGAAATTCTCCGAATGGCATACAGAGTTTATCTTCAAAAAGCTGGAATTTCACAATGTCTTTGTCTTTTGCCGTTTTCCACCATTCGCTATTTGAAAGCGCAATTGCTTGTTCCTGTGTAAGATTTGAAGTTGATTTAACCATAAAATACTTCCCTTAAAAAATAATTAAGTGAATTTCACCGTCGGTGCAACATCTGTACCGGCTTTTGCTTCATACATCTTGTACTTCTCTGCGTCGTAACCTTCCATATTGGCGATAATACTTGACGGGAGATTCTTTACTGCTTTCTTATATTCCTGTACTGCCTCATTGTAATTAGTACGGGCATAATTAATACGATTCTCCGTTCCTTCGAGTTCAGTCATAAGATCTTTAAAACTCCCCGTGGTTTGTAATTGTGGGTATGCTTCAACGACCACCATGAGTCTCGAAAGGGTGTTATCAATTACATTATTTGCAGCTTGAATATCATCAACGGTTTTTGCGTTCTGCATCATCTGCTGGCCCGTAATGGCCTGACTTCGTAACCCTGCGATTTCGGTCTGTGTTGATTTCTCAAAGTTTGCTGAACCCTGAACTGTATTTACAAGGTTTGGGATCAGATCCGCACGCCGTTGGTATTGCGAGTCAATATCACTTTTCGCTTTTTCTACACTTGTATCTTTATCCACTAGTGTGTTGTGCGTTCCGAAATAAAATCCAACACAGGCTAGAATTCCTAGTACAATAACAATAAATACAACTGCAAGAACTATTTTAACTGTATCACTTACCATAATTAATCACTTCCTCCTTTTTTATTCATCTGCTGTCCAAAACATGTGGGTTGTTCCACACGCTTCTGAATCACGTTTCGCACTCTCTAATACACGTTCTGTTTCCGGCCCCATAAACTGCCTGTTTGCTAAACGGACATACTCTTCGTGAGTTACTTCCCTGTCAATACCCCTTTCTTTATCCTCTTCGGAGGTAAACGCAAATACTCTTCGAACAAAATATTTTTTTGTCATTAGAATGAGCCTCCTGCTCCGCCACCGCCAAAGCCACCGCCGCCAAAACCACTGAAACCCCCTCCACCACCACTGTCGTTATGGCTGCGGCTATATGAGGAATACCCGCTGAAATGATGACTTGAAGAATCGTCGTCTTCATCGGCTGCACGGCGCCTCATCCTGTGTGCGGCTGACGATACCGTTGTCATTGCTGCTGCTGCCGCAAGGGATTCCGACATTCTGTTTCTCCTCTCTTCACTTTGACTATAGGGAGGGTCAAATGTAACACACGAATCGTCATCATTGTTACTCTGTTTAACATAAATGAGAAAACCAATACTGAATATTAATACCACAACAATAAAGATCGTTGTTGACATGGGATCTAATGGTTGCACATCTATCTGTTGTGTCGCCGTTGTTGATGGATCTTCTGTTTTTAATGCAGATTCAATTCCATCCAACATCACAGAATATCCCCAATAATACTGTTTGTTCGTGAAGTATGGTTTTCCGGATTCGTAGATTCTGTTGGTTTTAATATCAGGTAAAATGCCTTCAATCCCTTTACCTGTCGCAATATGGATACCGCGTTGGTTATCAAATGACACTAAAATAACAATTCCATTATCGGTCTCTTTTTGACCAACTCCGTTGTTTGTGCCAACTTTTGCTGCGTATTGTGAGAGGTCTTCGCCATTAGTATTTTCAACATCTAATATCGCAATCTGAACGGATGTGTTTCGTTCAATTGCCCCAATACGTTCAGATAATGCTGCTCGCTCTGATACTGTCAAAATACCTGCGTTATCAGTGACGTATCCAGTTAATGTCGGATACTCCTGTGCTGACACTCCTACTACTAGAATAGTTAGTAGGAGTGTTAAAAGTAATAGTTTCGTCTTCATTTAACACCCCGTTTAAGTTTAGAATATACTTCTTCAAAGTTATTGTTAACTGCTTCCCAATTCACACGAGATCCTATTGTCTCAAAGATTGTGAAGAATAGATAATATTTTTTATTATCTCTGCTTGATAAACTAGCACGAATTATAAATTGTTGTGTTGACCTTCGATAATCTTTTGGATTTGACGGATCTCTATAAATATCCAATGGATTTATTATACATACCGATGTGACCTCAATAATATAACAGGTATTTTCAGTAATTGGTTCAAGACGGGATAACATAGTAAAATTAACATCAGGGTACTTCTTATTATAATAGTTCACGAGATCCAATACGCAATTATATTCTTTGGTGATCTGTTCATTGCGTTCTTTTACTCCTTTTTTGACACTTTTTTCAAGTATCCACCCGATCAATACATTTATCATACCTTCACCGTAACAATGTTTTTTTTATTTCGCAGTGAATTGCGGTCACCCACCATTAAAGGATGGGGCTCCCAGTAGACTGTTGTTGGCGTTTATAATATTTTTTTATGATTGTGTCTACTCTTCTTGCTATGGTTCCAGAGATCACACCCTGATCAAATTCACTTTTGTCTTCTGGATATTTTTTAAAATATTTTTTACGCATCGCTACTATTTCGTCTTCTGACATTCCTTTGAGAATCTTACTTGGGGTCATAGTTTTTTGTTTCATTTTTTCATCTCCAGTTCATTTTGGCTTTCAACATATTTTATCGGCGGGGGTCTTCCCGTGTCTCACTTATCTCCCAAACCGGAGATAAATTCAGTCCTCCCCGAAACAAAACGTCGCTTCGTCGCTTCCGGTTGCCCCGATAATAATTGTCCTTCCATCGGTTAATTTAACCTTTAGAATCGTTGTCGAACTATTCTCGTCAATTACAACTGCCGATTCAATTGTTTTTCCTTTTAATGATTTTGCCAGATCTACCATTTCCGGATCGTTTGCACTTGGTTCTATACACATGATTTCCACCTTATACCCATTGATATATTTTTCCCCGGGTTACGTCGCGTTCAAGATCGCGTCTGATTTTGGGTAAGACTTTCTTGAACCACCCCGTTGTTTGAAATTCCGGATACTCGCGGGATTCGTCTGTACTAATTCTGTAGATAACTCGATCCGTTAATGCTAACATATAGTCTGTTGATTTTTTTGAAAGATCAATAATAAACCCCACAGATTCTAATACGTTGGGGTTGTACGGTTCAAGCTCTTCGGCCATTAGAACACACCCTACTGCCCTGTGCATTGCCATCTCCGCATCAATACGTGTTGGTTCATATGAGCTTTCCCGCGATAAATTTTCAGCTTCCCTTACGAGATCTGCGGTTTTCTTGTACTTGTACGCTCGTCCGAGTTCATCAATATAATATTCAATATTTTCGTTTGTTGGTTTTAGTTCTGCCATAATTCACCCCGTTCTAATTTTGGAATTAGATCATTTAATGCAAATTCAACTATCCCGATATACCGATCTGCCTGTTGCTGATCGTAACCATGCTCCCCGGCAAGTTTCAATTTTACATATGCAGTTGCCAGCGTGTTGATTAGGTATTCGTTTGACGCTCCGGCCAACTCTGATATAAACTCTTTCCAGAACACAACTTGTGGATTATACGGTTCAAGTTCTTCGGCCATGATCGCATAACCTACTGCTGTATAGTTTGCTATGGATGCCGCAAGTTTACCGTCCTCTTCAAATATTCGAGATACTGCATATCCCCACACGTGAGATTCTTCCCAATACTCGTATGCCAACGGATTTTTAAAGTTCTTTTTTTCGTCAAACTTTCCCATAAACATAAACCTCCTAATATTTTATGAATAATACTCTGCGGGATGAACCGCAATAAAGCACTGAAAAATAAGGTTAGTTAACAATTTCAGTAATTAATTCGTCAATTTTACCACAGATTACTGCTGAAATCTCTTCGTCTGCTTTATATCCAGTGTCAAGGTAATCACAGATCTCACTACGGATTCCGGTTAACTTCTGAACTACTGTTTCGTTATCCATGTTCCACCTCAGTGGTAATGATGTCCTCCACACCGGCAACCCATGTGATAGGTTTTGTATTTTAATTTGCCTTCTGCGATCTTTTGTTTTACAAACTCCGGGATTCTTTGTGATTTCATGATTCTATCAATATCTCCCATTGTCCTGTCAACACCCTCTAATACAATGCTTACATCCGCGATTCTTATAACCATAATTTTAACATTCTCGTTTGTATCTGCACGGTATTTCGTCATCTGATCATATTCTTTATCAGAAAGCGGTTCGATCTTTATATCAGACATATCTTCACCCTTTTCAGATAGCGGTTTTAATTTTGTTAGTTGTTCCACAATTCTGATAGGTACTTCTTTGTCCGATACAATTTTGTCAATCGTTTCTGCTGAAATTATATAGTCCGTCATAAGTTTTTACTCCAAGGTTTTTCTATTTTTTTTCTTATCCATATCCACCACATACCCCCACCATTAAGAGTGAGGAGCGCAATACACCCTAACAAGGGTATCACGTTTGTTGGGTCTTTTATATATAATGCAAGTTCTGCTCCTCCAAAAATTCCACCGATAAGAATTTGAGGTATTCCACTGGTTAAGAAGTTTATAGTCGAGTGATTCATTTTAATTCACTCCTCTATAAATACATGGAATGTTATCTTGTTTTTGTATAATTTTACAGATCCAATATATTTTGTATTCGTTGAGATTACACCACCGGTTTCTTTGAGGATGATTGTAACATCCATTTTTGACATAGTTTCCGTGGTTTCTATAATCATTGCATAGACCACGAGTTCATCGTTCTTCTCTGCAACCGATAGGATTTTTGATCCTACTGGAAGAGAGAGAATATATTCGTTCTGGATCGGGAGTTTAAATTCTGCTATTTTAAATTCTGTCATATTGTCACCAACTCGCTGTTTTTATTACAATTACAACCATCTGTTGATTCCTTTTCCTGTTCTTTAATACGTTTTAAGATATTATGCCCTTCCACAAAGATCATTACAAACGTTGTTGCTGATAGAAGACTGGAAAACAACCCGGTTACAAGGATAATCTCCGCTCCGGGGGAACCATAATAAAGTGATGAATAATAGGAGTCTGCTGATATTTTAGTAACAGCCAATCCCACAACAGTCATAATACAATAGAAAGATGAGAAAAATATAAGATCTGTTTTATCCCATTTATGACGCTTGCTTTTCGCGATCTTACATGCCCTCTTCCCCGCCTCTGCTGCGGATTTCTGACGGTCTGTTAGGGTTTCGTTGATTTTTTCCCTGAACTGTTGGTTCGCAAGGTGCCAACCTTCAATTATTGAGGTTGTGTTCGTTGGTGAATTGCCTGTTTCGGTTAAGATATCACTTGCAAGTTTCGTAATATCGTATTGGATGTCGTGAAGATCAATCCACTGTAGTAGTTCCTGAAGAACACTTGTAGGGATAGGAGAATCGCCTTTTGCATCGCGATTCATTGCATTGACTTGTTCATAATGTTCTTCACAAAACCACTGCGAAACACCACATGGAGAATCGGCGAGACGATATATTGTTGCGGGTTTCCCACACACGCCACATTTTTGATCATCCAAGATAAGTTTCATACCTCTCCACTTCCCTGACGTTGTGCCGCTTTTTCTCTTGCTTCTTTTTCGATACATTTAGCTGCTTTATTTCCCATAACAAAAACCATTACTGTCATTGTTGCTGCAAGTACACATAACGCCAACCCCAACGCGAGAGTTATGGGACTGTTGTTTTGTACATATATATCTTTTACCGCCACTGCTGCTGTAAAACTAATCGCTGCAAAAAAAACAGAGGATATGCTCATAATCATATACGATCCTGCACCAAACCGTGGGACTCGTGAAGAGTTCTTCAATATTTTCTCAATTTTAATATAAATATCCGGAGCCACTTCATATTTATCGGTTGTCTGTTCTGCGTTTCCTTCAAGTTTATGACTTAAACTTACGTAATACTTCATCTCTTCTGCCTCCGATACAATTTCAATATCATCAAACCTGTTGTAATTGTTCTTCTTTGTTTTCTCATCTGACTGCACTGATTTCCTTATACCAAGATCTTTTCCTGTTCGTTCGTAATACTCGATGTAAACGTCATTCAATGACGGGCCTCCCCAATATTTGCATAAGATGCATTCTATCTCATCGATATGCTGATATTCGACTTTCTTCTCGATACACGTGGGTTTTATCATTTCGTGGGATACACCGGGTATTCCAGAATAATATTCTGATGGAATGCCCCTTTTTTTACATAGGGATGGTTTTACAATGAGATCCCCACTCTTGTTTTTCTTTAAGAGTTTCCTTTTAAATATCCGTTTAATATCCATAATCACTCACCCGGTTGTACAACTTCTATATCAGAGAACCGATCTTTAATTTCCAATGTCGGGGGGTTGGGGGTTCCCGCGTGATTTATACCCCTGTTCGTATCCAGATATAATTGATCCTGTACGGGTTTTAATCTCGGGCCAACCCAATAGGCACATAATAAACATTCGCCCATACTATACTGGCCTTTGTATCCCCCACCGGTTTCATCATAATGAGGGCAAGTTGTCATATGATGAACTCCGGGAATCCCGGAGATAACGCTCTGAAAAAAGTTGCATTTCCCAAATACAATTGGTTTGTTTGTAGAATAATCGATAAAACTGTTCTCCACCATACTTTCTCCCTCCTATATAGTGAGAGGGGTTTAAACAAATTCCCCGATGATTAAAACAATTCCCATAACTGAGACTAATGACATGTTTGTAAAGAAATGAAGACAATATGAGTGGTCAAGCGAATATTTATCGTATATGTATTTATAAAATAATCCCACGCAAAATATCGGGAAGACTGCGTATATCGGTATTCCCATTAACATGTGAATAAACGCCCATATTACTACTGCAAACAGGGAACTCCTAAACCTCTCTTCTTCATAAAAATTACATAATAGACATGCAAATGCTATGGCTACCATAAACAAAATTATGGTGATAATCTGAACGAGATCTACTCCGATACCCACGGTTGTTGTCTGTGTTTCTGCAATATCAACTAACGGTTGCATCATAATATTTGTACCTAACCAACCCCAGTTTAATATCGGAAACTGATCTTTAGCGGTAATCGCTACAATTGCCGCTGTAATTAATATAATCAATGCAACCGGTAAGAACTTTAGTGCGTTAAATCCCCGTTTTAACGACGCTAACCTTTCTTTTGTATACTTGATCTCGATAACCAATGAGACCATGATAATTCCCCATAATACGTAAATAATCCAGTTCATGTTTTTTCACTCCATTATAAGATCAATTTCGGAAAACCGGTTAAATGGTTTTCTTGTGTGCATCATGCGTTCGCGTTTACTAACTTTTACAAACGTGCGGAAAAATCTCCTTGATTTTATATCTCCAAAATCATTATACATCATTTTTAGATACTCTTCAAATTTCATGCCGTTGAGATTCTTGCACGAGACACAATTCCCCCAATCGTAATGGTCAATCGGTTCGTAATCACTACACAATCCGTTTGCACGACGGTGAATGATCCCGCATATTTTGTCACCACCATATTTACAACATTGCGCGGCAACATTATCTTCAAATGCATTTCCCACATCCTTAAACATGAACATGACATTCCTCACACTATATCGATATCTGCAAACCGATTTGGTTTTGGTATAGATTTGCCTTTTTTTCCCGTGTGTTTTTCAATATTGTCTCTACTTTCGATAATAGTTCCAACGTTTATATACACCTCTCTGATAAATACGTCGTAATCGATACCGCGCCAATATTCACAGAAAATGCATTCGTTTCTTTTGTATTTGGTATATTTCGATTTTTCTTTGTACAACTCGCATATATACCCATCTGAAAACGGCGGGAGTCCACTATATGTGCTATCCCCAGTGCGCCTATGATAACAATTACCTTCCACTTTCCAATTTATTAGTGTCGGGTATTTTGATTGGAGGGACATGGTTACACCAGATCAATATCTGCAAAACGACTTCGTTTTGGTAATGGGGGTTCTTGGGGATCTACCGGGATTATACCCACGATATGCCTTAAATCACTAATTACCGTATCATAACTAATTCCTTTCCAATACTTACAGAAAATACAATGTTTATTTACCCGTTTGTGTTTATATTTTTCAAGTTTTTTGTAAAAAACACAATCGTTTTTAGATCGGGTATATGATGTGAAAGGGGGTATCTCACTAAAGGCTTCTTTCTTTTTCAGGGCATGATTCCAATCACATTTTCCTTTTACTCCTAAATATCCAATAAATGAATATTTTTTTGTTGATACTTTTTTTGATAACGCTTTTACACCCATTAAATCCACCCCAACAACAAATATCTTCGTCTTGGTCTGACCCAAAAAAAGATTTAAACTGATCGAGATCTATTGATAGTTGATCTCGTTGTTTTTTTTACTCGTCGTTACTGTCAATACGTTCAAGCACGCCTTTTAATGCTTGGGCTTCGTCATACAGATACCACGTAATCTTATGATCTACGATATCTTCAATATGATCCAAGAAGAAAACAATTGCTGGTTTTATATCTTTCTTGGATACCTTTTGGTTTTTTGTAGATTTTGTTTGCTCGTAAGACTTTTCAATATTATAACAAGGATCATCTCTGTTTGTCCCGTACTCTATTGAAGATATTTCACGATCAATCTCTTCTGTAAGTTTGTCGATATCTTTATACCCCGTTGGTTCAATTCGTTTTCGAATTTTATTATTAACGATACGAATGTAATATTTAACCCAATATTTTTCATCTTTATAAGTAAACGTTTTTTGATTACCAAACGTTAGATCGTTTTTTACCTCCCGTATATCGGATAAAATATTTTCTCGTAAACTACGTAATTCACTATACATACAATTACCTCAAAAAATAGGTTATTCTGCCAGTGCAGCGCGTTCCCGCACTTCGTCAAACGACCATCGCTTAACTACTTCACCGTTGCAGAATACCCTAACGAGTTCGTCACTCTCACCGCTGTACTTCGGCAGAGTCTCTAACCCGCCGTTCTTGTTCCTTACAAGGCGGAGTTTGCCGCGTTTGGATGCCTTGAACATATCAGTCTTCGGTTCCTTGAACACATCGCGCCACTCGCCACCAACTTTAGCGCACGAGCATTTGAAACTGAACCCGAGGTCGTCACGGCTTTTCTTTGCCAGAAGTTCGCCGCCCATACCGAAGATTAAGTTGGACGGGGCGAATTTTTTCTCAAGAACAATCTTGTGCATGATCTGATCGATCATATTCGGGCTGATGTAATCGCCATAGATTACACCAACGTGCGGATCGAGAACTTTGTAACCGCGTTCGTTAACCGTGCCACCAAAATTTGCCCAAAGCAACTCTAACGTCTTGGTTGCCATTTCAATCGGGTTACCGCTGTCCGGGCGAATAACAACCTTACCCTTTCGCTTCATAATCAGTTCACGAAGTTCGTTGCCGAAAATATTACTTACTGCGTTGATGGCGTCATACGAGTCACAGACTAACGAGACCGTGTGAGTGTCCGGGCAGGCGTTGATAATTTGTGCATATGCATACGACTCGTTCATTTTACCGTGCGCAGTAATCGTCGAGTGTTCTGCTGCAAGAACCGACCCGCCAACGTTTTTTGCGTCGTAAAACTCTTCTGCTGCAAGAATGCCGACAGCAGTATCCGTGCCGTCAAAGTTGATAAGGTGTGCGGCACCACCAACCTCCGCGTCTTCATCGGTTGGAGCTCCACGATAACCGAAATCATTTAGGTGGAATAAACTTACCGTCTCACCTGCTATAGCTGCATATTCTGTAAGGTTTTTCTTTACTTCACGACTTAGTGTAGCTACGTCACTACCTAAGTACGTGTGCAACAGGGGGGGTTCAACATAATTTGTTATCCACGGAACTTCCGGATCTGTGTTCTCCACAGTCATTAGTACGTTGTGGTTTGGAACGATAGTGCCTTCCGGGACTGCTTTAATCTCAATTGGAAGCCGACCTTTGTGTTCATCAAGAATGTGTTCCCACCCTTTACGGTTGAAATATTTAGTCGTCCCGAACTTGCTCTCAAACCACTTTTCTGCGGCGTCAATCTCTTCCGGATCAACGTACTGCCCTTTTAAATACGCTTCGAGGATAACTTGTAACCCAAAGAATACTGTGTAATCATACTTACCCCCACGGGCCTCAAGATATGAATAAATATTCGTCGTGCTCTTCGGATACTGTAACCAGTGACCGACTTTATATAAATCGGTTCTGCGAATACCATATCGTTTGCTTAAAATACTCATTTTTAATCCGCTTTCCTTAAAATTAATATTTCATCGTTATATTCACAACTTCGACACCACGGAAATAAGAAAAATCGTTCTCCTTCAATGATAAGTTCGATGTTATCTTTTTCCGCTTTTGTAATTAGAACTGTTTTTCCTTTAAGTTCCGTCACATTGCGATATTCGCTAGTCTCCATAACTAAGTTCTCGCATACCTATTTCTCCTTTTTCCACCCGTGATATTCCAACCCAAGATCTTCAATCAATTTGTTCGCAGCCGGTTTACCATACTTTCTTGCAACTGCACGCAGCCGGAGCTCGATGAGTGTTTTTGAATATGGTTTTAGATCTAATGTCTCTAACAATACCTCAATTTTTTCAAACGATTCTTGAAGATAATCCTCTTCTTTACTAGTCTTATTTTTTATCTTTGTCATAGAAGTCTCCTTTAATTTACTTACTTAATTACTCAGTAATTAATTAAGTAAGTAGTTATGTTGGTGTTACAACATCAACTGTATCAAACCTTTCAAGTGGTTTATAAACCATTCTTGCCCCTCTACCGGGGTGTGGGTATTCATTTTTCTCGTTCGGATCGATACGACCTTTGAAATTCACTTTGATTTTTGGGCACGCTCTTTGATTTTTATAATTACACCAATCTGATAATGACCTGTGTTTTGAACAATCTATGCAGCACCAATCGATCTCTTTTTGGAGTTTTTTTTCACCGTGAACGATAATAATTTTTGCTATTTTTTTCTCGTGTTCAAATGTCTGCATATACATCACAACACATATTTTCCTTCATACGTGAACTACCTCGCCGTAAACGGCGTGGCTTCCTGAGAGTGTACTGGAATCTCCAGACCTGTTTTTCTCAGATTATCGGCGAACTGCCGATAGCAAGTCCACATTGCATTCTGTGATAGGAACCTGACCATGATATTAACTGCTGCGTTGCGATCCCTGTCGATCACGTTCCCACAATCACATTTCATTACACGAACTTTCGGCGGCATATCGTGCAGTTTCCCGCACTTGCAGCACGCCTTTGTCGTGTTACGTTCGCTGATTTCTATTACTTTTTTACCTGCTTTTTCTGCTTTGTAGGTTAGAAATCCCGCAAACCTCGCAAGGTATCCGGTTCCCTGCGTTGACCTGTTCATTCCTCTCTTCGCTTTCTTCGATATC
>Ga0265297_10001483_pt1 | contig 54641 bp, 62 predicted proteins | sample Munlanlwell13791_FD_192502 | JGI IMG/M metagenome (GOLD analysis project Ga0265297, IMG submission 192502) | Leachate microbial communities from a municipal landfill in Southern Ontario, Canada - Leachate well 137-91 | ecosystem: Engineered > Solid waste > Landfill > Unclassified | place...
GCTTTAATCGTAGATTTCACATTAAAGCCTTGTTTGCAAAAAAACGCGCGCGGATTAAATAAGCCCGCTTATTTTATTTTTAAGATATGGTTAAAACTAAAATCATCTGCACTTTAGGCCCGGCAAGCTCCACTCCCGGAGTCATCCGCAGGATGGCACTGGCAGGAATGGATGTGGTGCGCTTGAATTTTTCCCACGGCACCCACCTTAGCCACGGCAAATGCATCAATTTCACACGCCGTATAAACCAGAAGTATTATCGCGCCATAAAAATATTGGGGGACCTGGAGGGAAACCGCATCCGCATCGGCAGGCTAAAGAACCACCAGCCCCTGGCATTGGCAAAAAGAAAGATATTTTATCTTACTAAACGCGATTTGGCCGGAGACAATAATATCGCCAGCTTTGATTATGAGGGAAAGCTTTCCGACATCAAAATGAACCAATTGATTTTTATTGATGACGGCAATATCTGCCTAAAAGTAAAAGGGATCGCCAAAGACATGCTTAAGACAGAGGTAATCTCCGGCGGCCTGCTAAAAGAGAATAAGGGCGTAAATATCCCCGGCGCAAAGCTTCATTTTCCCCGCATCACCAAGAAGGATACGATAGACCTGGCCTTTTGCCTCAGGAATAAACTTGATTATATCGCCCAGTCTTTTGTCAGGGATAAGAAGGATATTTTAAAGATTAGAGAGATCCTTGGTAATAGATTGCCGCACTGCAAGATTATCGCCAAGATAGAGAACCGCGAAGGCATAAGAAATATTGATGAGATTATTGAGGTTTCCGACGGCATAATGATCGCCCGGGGAGATATGGGGATCTCAATTCCGGTTTACCAGATACCGATAGTCCAGAAAGAGATCATAGCTAAATGCAATAAAAAAAGAAAACTCGTCATCACCGCCACCCAGATGCTGGAGAGTATGGTTGAGCAGAAGATCCCTTATCGCTCAGAGGTGACCGATGTGGCCAATGCGATTTTAGACGGCACGGATTTCGTCATGCTTTCCGCAGAGACCGCTGCCGGCAAATACCCGGTGGAGGCAGCCAGGATGATGAATCAGATAATCAAGTTTACAGAGGGCTCGAAACTTTATAGATATCATCCCTCACCTTTTTAGTATTGATTATGTATCATGTTTATCTTTTGAAAAGTAAAAAAGATGATTCGTTCTACGTTGGTTATACTAACGATATTCAGCGTAGATTAAAAGAACACAACGAAGGTTTGTCAACATATACGCGTTCTCGCAGGCCTTGGCAATTAGTTTATTATGAAAGTTTTGTTTCTTTTCAAGATGCTATTTTAAGGGAGAAACGACTTAAGAAATTCGGAAAAGCCTTCGGTCAATTAAAACAAAGAATAGAAAACAGTTTGAATAGATAAAAGGTGAGGGAGGGAGGAAAAAATGAAGGTGATCCAGATTTTGATTTGCGCTTTGGGAATAGTAGTCGGCTCGTTCGTATTCTTGAAACCCGAGTTGACGATTAAGATCCAGACCAAGTTTTATGAAAAGATCAATTGGCGCATGGAACCTATCTCTTTGCCCAAAGAGATAAAAAGTACTAAGCTAATGGGTTTCTTCTTGCTATCCGTATGCATAGCGGCATTATTTATTGCAGTCCTCTAGGAGGCTAAATAGATAAAACGGTTATTGATAAGGGCCCCCGCCAATGAAGCAATGGCGGGGGCCCTTGCTTTCTACTCCTGTTTTAAATGCTTGATAAAATAGCCATTCTTGATATAATAAACCATTGACAAACCAGCCAAAGAGTTATAATATGAAAACAGAAAATCCAGCTTGTGGTACGTTCGAAGGGGGCCCGCCACCAAAAAATCGGCGGGTGCGCCAAAGCTTTGTGGCGCAAACTGCCACGTAAATATAATTAAAACCTTCAGGAGGAAACGACTGGAGGTTTTTTAATGGAATTTGAGATGAAAGACGCAAAAACTCAAGCGCCTCCCAAAGGCGAAATAGTAATTTACCAGACTAAAGACAAACGGGTTGAGCTTAAGGTTAAACTTGAGCAGGAGACAGTTTGGTTAGATGCGCACCAAATAGCCTTGCTTTTTGGCGTGAATCGGTCCGCCATAGTCAAGCATATCAATAATGTCTATAAAACTGCAGAATTAAACGAAAATTCAACCTGTTCCATTTTGGAACAGGTTGCGGCTGATGGAAAAATAAGAAAAATGAATTTTTATAATCTGGATATGATTATTTCCGTAGGTTACAGGGTTAATTCCAGCCGTGCCACGCAGTTTCGTATCTGGGCCACAACCATTCTTAAGAAACACCTGACTGATGGCTATACTGTAAACGAGCGCCTCCTGCAGGAACAAAAACGCAAGCTAGGGGCATTAATGAAGACTATAAAATTGATACATAATGTCAGGGGCAGAAAAGAACTTGATTATAAAGAAGCCGTGGGGCTATTAGACGTAATAAACGACTACAGCTATGCCCTTGAATTATTGGATGACTACGATTATAAGCGCCTCAAGATATCCAAGACCTCAAAAGAAGCCGGGTTTAAGCTAACTTATGGCTTTGCGATAAAGGTAGTGAGGCAATTAAGAAAGAAGTTCGGCGGCTCTGATTTATTCGGAGTTGAGCGTGATCAATCATTCAAGAGTTCAGTTGCTGCAATTTACCAGACCTCCGGCAGAAAAGAACTCTATCCCAGCATCGAGGAAAAGGCAGCTAACCTGCTTTACTTTATTGTAAAAAATCATTCCTTCGTTGACGGCAACAAACGTATCGCCGCTTCAATATTCCTTTGGTTTTTAGAGAAAAACGGCATTCTCTATAAGGAAGATGGCTCCAAGCGTATTGCTGATAATGCCCTGGTTGCATTAACGCTTATGATTGCCGAAAGCGACCCTAAAGAGCGCGAAGTCATTGTTACGCTGGTTGTCAATTTGATTAATAAAAAGAATTGATTTTTGTATCAACCGCTAATTAAGGGGCAGGCCCTCACCTTTTTTAGTATTCAATGGGTTTTTAATCTGAGCTTTAAAGACTGTTGAATAGATAAAAGGTGAGCGGCCTGCCCCAATAAATCGTCTGCCCCTTGCTAAATATGCTTGACCCCCACACCAATTTATGTTTTACTTATATTTGTTAAAGAGTGAAAAAGACGGCAATCTTTATATTGGCTCAACCAACGATTTAGAAAGAAGGATTGCAGAACACAATGAAGGCAAGGTTTTTTCTACAAAAGCCAGAAGGCCTTTCGAATTAATATACTACGAAGCATATAGATCTGAAAAGGATGCTCGCCACAGAGAAAAGAATCTTAAATTACGCTCTCGAGCATATGCCCAGTTAAAAAAGCGTATTCTTGGCAGTATTTCATAAAATTGGTGTGGGGGTTGATAAAATAGCCATTTAGCGCTACAATATGGCTTACCTACCTAGGTAGAAAATATGTGTAATCTAAGACCAAAATAAGAAATATTTAACCTTCGCTCACAAGGCGAAGGCTTTTAATTACGGTAAATCAGAGAATTATAATTAATAAGCGTAAGGAGTACGAATGAATACGAAAAGCACAAACGGTAAAGAATTAGACTTTGAAAGTAAACTTTGGCAGGCAGCAGATAAAATGCGCAATAACATGGACGCTGCTGAGTATAAACATGTGGTTTTAGGGCTCATCTTCTTAAAGTATATCTCAGATATGTTTATCGATGTCTATAGCGAGCTTCAAGACGACAAGGAGAAACTTTCTGATCCTGAAGATGTTGATGAATACAGGATGCGCAATGTCTTTTGGGTTCCACCAGAAGCTCGTTGGTCCTATTTGCAGAAAAATGCAAAGCAGCCAACCATCGGTAGTTTGATTGATAATGCAATGGATGCAATTGAGCGTGACAATCCAGCACTCAAAGGCGTTTTAGGCAGAAACTACGCTCGTTCAGCTCTGGATAAACAACGCTTAGGAGAACTTATTGATTTAATAGGAACAATCGGCTTAGGAGATAAAATTAATAAAGCAAAGGACCTTTTAGGCCGAGTGTATGAATATTTTATCGGTCGTTTTGCTGATGCGGAGGGCAAAAGCGGCGGCCAGTTTTATACAGCAAGTTGCATAGTTAAGATTCTAGTAGAAATGCTTGAGCCGTATAAAGGGCGAGTATTTGACCCTTGCTGTGGTTCAGGAGGAATGTTTGTTCAAAGTGAAAAGTTTGTAGAATCTCACAATGGGCGTAAAGGTGATATTTCAATTTACGGCCAGGAATCTAATCAGACCACCTGGCGATTATGCAAAATGAATCTCGCTATCAGAGCTATTGATGCTAATATCGCTTGGAATAACGAAGGAAGTTTTTTAAAAGACGCGCATAAGGACCTAAAAGCAGATTTTGTTCTGGCTAATCCACCTTTTAATGATAGCGATTGGAAGGGAGAGCTTTTGCGTGATGACCCGCGTTGGAAATATGGTACGCCACCTGTGGGTAATGCTAATTTTGCTTGGGTGCAGCACTTTATTTATCATCTATCACCATCGGGTATGGCGGGTTTTGTTTTAGCTAATGGTTCAATGTCTTCAAATACTTCTGGTGAAGGAGAAATCAGAAAGAACATCATTGAAGCAGATCTTGTTGATTGTATGATTGCTCTTCCATCACAGCTTTTTTACAACACTATGATTCCGGTTTGCTTATGGTTTATTGCCCGTGATAAGAAAAATCATAAATTTAGAGATAGACGCGGTAAAACATTATTTATTGATGCGCGCAATATGGGCGAGATGATTGATCGCAGACATCGAGAACTCACTGAGGAAGAAATTCAAAAGATTTCCAAAACCTATCACACTTGGCGAGGCGAGAAAGAATGTGGAAAATACGAGGATATCAAAGGATTCTGCAAAGAAGCTACAACTGAAGATATTCGTAAGCACGACCATATGTTAACCCCAGGAAGATATGTTGGTGTTGAGGATATTGAAGAAGATGATGAAGCTTTTGATGAAAAGATGAGAAGGTTAACGGCGGAACTTAAAGAGCAATTTGCTCAATCAGATAAGCTTGAAGGAGAAATTAAAAATAATTTTAAGAAAATAGGCTATGAGTTCTAATAAGTTGCTTCTTATCCTCGATACTAATATTTTAGAAACTTCCCCTAAAAAGAGTGAAGATTTATCGATTTTTTCACTAGAGGCCTATGATGAAGCAATAAACTTAATTGAAAAATACGACTTACTTGATTCAATCGATATTTATTTACCCGAAATAGTTTTTAAGGAAATTTCGAAACATAAATTAAATAAATTACATAGCCGCATTGATGAATTAAATAAGCTTGCAAACGAATTCGGAGAAATAGGCGAGATAAAGATTGAGGGCCATACCACCTTCAAATGCAATGAGCACTTTGAAAAATTAAGAAATCATAAGGAATCTACGGTAAATTTAATCCCCATACCTTCAGATAGAGCTACTTTATTTAACAAGATCCTAGAGATGGCAATATGCAAAACGCCTCCTTTTTTGGACAAAAAGTCTGACAAAGGGTTTAAGGATGCTGTTTTGTTGCTTTCATTAATTGATTTTGCAAGCAAGAATAAATTCGAAGAATATGTATTGTTTACGCAAGACAAAGGTTTTTTATATGAAAGCCGGGATAAAATAGAAGATGCTTTTGCATTGAATACAGGAAAACATTTAAATATTATGGCCGAAAAGAACATACAAGGATTTATTGCAGATAGATTTAAATTATTTCTAGATTTTAAGAAGTTTTTGAATGAAATTTTGTACACTGAGATCGATAAAACAATAGAAGCATTGAAGTTTATTGAAATACCGGGTACAGGAGAGGTTAGTAATATTGAATCATTGAAAATTAAGAATGAGAGTACCACGTACGAGGAATTAAAAGATAATGAGTTCAAAGTAACAGTGGGTTTTGAGTTAATCTGTATAGATAAAGAGGGTAAAAAAGAATTAATAGATGATATCCAAAAAGAATTTCTTATCTACAGAGAAAGCGGTAATTGGACGTACCGTGATATGGGTTTTAACTATAAAATTTATTAACCGAAATGAATAAAGACATTGATATTCCTAGTGGTTGGTCTATGAAAAGCATCAGCAAATTGGGTGAAGTTGTAGGGGGTGGTACTCCTTCTACTCAGCAGCCTTTGAATTTTGGAGGAGATATTCCTTGGCTTACACCAAAAGATTTATCTGGCTATAATTATGTCTATATCAAAGGTGGTGAACGCAATATTACACAACTTGGTTTAAAGAATTCGTCCGCACGGTTGTTGCCGAAAGATACGGTATTGTTTACTTCACGCGCTCCCGTCGGTTATGTTGCTATTGCTGAAAATGAAATGTCTACTAATCAGGGTTTTAAAAGTGTAATAGGTAATTCAGATGTAGTAGATAGTAAATTTCTTTATTATTTATTGAAGTTCAATAAAGAAAAGATTGAAAGCGTTGCCTCTGGGTCAACTTTCAAAGAAATCTCTGGGTCGGCTCTAAAAGAATTTCGAGTAACGTTGCCAAATTCTTTAGATGAACAGAGAAAAATTTCAAATATACTCTTTTCTATCGACCGGAAAATTGAACTGAATCATCGAATGAACAAAACGCTAGAAAAAATCTCCCAGGCGATTTTTAAGAAGTGGTTTATGGATTTTGAGTTTCCGGGATATGAAAAGGTTAAATTTATTGATGAAATTCCTCCGGGATGGAAAATGGGAAAAATGAGCGATCTGGTCCAGATATTATCAGGCTTTGCTTTCAAAAGTGGTGATTTCGTAAAGGAGGGTAGATACAGACTAGCCACAATCAAGAATGTTCAAGATGGTTATTTTGATAGAGTAACAAAAGATGGACTAAGCGCTTTACCAGAAAAAATGCCAGAATATTGTAAGCTGCGTAATGGGGATATTCTTTTATCATTAACTGGTAATGTTGGAAGAGTTTGTTTTGTTGAAGGAGACAATTATCTATTAAATCAGCGAGTTGCAAAATTGGCGCCTATTAATAAAATCGATACCGCATTTATCTATTTATTATTCAGGCAAAGAAATATTCTTGTAACCTTGGAAAATTTAGCATCTGGAACTGCTCAGCAAAATTTAAGCCCAGTTAAAACAGCCGGCATAGATACCGTTATTCCAGATCGTAATATTATGGAAAGATTTGGAAAAATTGTTAATCCGATTTTTGAGAAGCTACTATGGAATCTTAATCAAAATATTTTCTTAGTAGAAATTCGCGATTCCCTTTTGCCAAGATTAATGACGGGGAAAGTGAGGGTAAATTATGAATGAAGAACAATATATAGGATATCTAAAGTATTCTGGGAAGTTGGTTGAAGAAGGATATATTGATGTTAAAAAAACCGCAGAGGCTTTACTTGGATTTGATGAAACATTGAGGTTTTTTGTAGAAAATGATTTTCCAGAACTAAAAGGAAAATCATTCGAAATACCAGTTCGTATCCAAGCTGGTTCTTGGGAAGCACTAATTCCTGTTACAATTGCTGGGTGGGTTAGGACAGCATTAGGACTTGCAATGACAGCTTATTTAACGGGAGCTGCAACGAAAATGGCTGAAAATGATTTTAAGGATAAGCATATTGTTGATATTTTTCGTGGTGCGTTAAAAATGTTACAGTGGGTAATTCGACTGAATGTTCACTTAAAGGGTACGTCTATAAAGGCGATTAAAAATATAAGATGGAGAGAGAATAATGAAATTGTTTCTATTCCTGATAGGGGTGGAAAATATATTGAAGTTCCAAGAGAAGTTCTACAAAAATACATGACAGTCCCTTCAAAATTTCTATCCAAAATGGCTAAATTGATTCAGGCTGAAAGAGAAATGAAGATTGGTGTAATTGAAAACGGAAAACGAGAAGAAGTGAAGATTACAATTTCAGAAAAATATTATTTTACCGATGAAGAAAGCGATCTAACGGAGATAATTTTTCCCGAACTTGTTCATGGTCAGCTAGTAGAACTAAAAGGCGAGTTAACTAGAGGTAATGAAAAAACAAATTCAATGGGCTTTGAATATCAAGGTCATGTTTTAACCTGTTATCCTGAAAAAGGAAGTATTGTAGCTTTCAAGGATTCGTTATTTACGCAATGTAGAATTGAAGGAGTAATTACTCGAATGGCAGAATCAGGCTTACCTAGTTCAAAGAAGCCAAGAATTATTTTTTCAAGAATAATTCCTATTGAGAAAGAAGATACAAATCCCAAGTTTTTTTAATATGAAATTAATTACTGAATCTGAAGTCGAACAAGTAGCCTTAGATATTCTAGTTGATTTAGGATATAAGGCGATTTTTGGGCCGGATATTGCCTTTGATGGTGAGAGACCTGAGCGTTCGGGCTATTCAGAAGTTATTTTGATTGATAGGTTGCGAACCGCCATTGACAAGCTCAATCCTAAAATTCCATCAGACGCCAAAGAAGAGGCGATAAAGCAAATTTTAAGGACACAAAGCCCTGATTTAGTAGTTAATAACCGTCGATTACATAAAATGCTTATTGATGGAGTTGATGTTGAATATAGAAAAGATGAACGCATTATTGGAGATAAGATTTGGTTAGTTGATTTTAAGAATCTAAAGAATAACGAGTTTTTAGCTGTAAATCAATTTACGGTTATTGAAGATAATCACAATCGTCGCCCTGATATTGTTTTATTCATCAATGGCCTTCCTTTAGTTATTATTGAATTAAAAAATCCCGCTGATGAAGATGCAAGTTGTTCTAGCGCGTTTAAGCAATTCCTTACCTACAAAGCAGAAATTTCTTCTTTATTTAATTTTAATGAGATTTTAGTAATAAGTGATGGTATGGAGGCAAAAGCCGGAACAATTACCTCTGATTGGGAAAGGTTTTTGCCTTGGAAAACTATTGATGGAATTGAAAAAGCACCAACAGCAATTCCACAAATTGAAGTTTTGATCCGTGGAATGCTTGAGCCCAAGATTCTACTTGATTTAATCAAGCATTTTACTGTTTTTGAACAAGAACAACATGCTTTATTAAAGAAAGTCGCAGCTTATCATCAATATCATGCAGTAAATAAGGCAATTGTATCAACCTTAGAGGCAGCTGATTTAAAAGGAGATAGGCGTTGCGGAGTTGTTTGGCATACTCAAGGCTCAGGCAAAAGCTTAAGCATGGTTTTTTATGCGGGAAAACTTGTGCTTTCAAAAGAATTAGAAAATCCTACCATTGTAGTTTTAACTGACCGAAACGATTTAGATGACCAACTTTTTGGGACTTTTAGTAGATGTAAAGATTTAGTAAGGCAAGAGCCGACTCAGGCAAATTCAAGAGAAGAATTGAAAGAAAAGCTAAAAGTGGCATCAGGTGGAATAGTTTTTACTACTATTCAGAAATTCTTTCCTGAAAATAAAGGTGACGCTTATGAATGTCTGTCAGAAAGAAGGAATATTGTTGTAATTGCAGATGAGGCTCATAGAAGCCAGTATGATTTTATTGATGGTTTTGCACGTCACATGAGAGATGCTCTTCCAAATGCCTCATTTATTGGTTTTACCGGGACACCTATTGAAACTCATGATAAAAACACGCGTGCAGTTTTTGGCGATGATATTGATATTTATGATATTGAGCAGGCAGTTCATGATGGAGCAACTGTAAGAATTTATTACGAAAGTCGTTTGGCCAAGTTAGAATTAAAAGAAGAAGATAAAATTACTCTTGACCCTAATTTTGAAGAAGTTACTGAAGGCGAGGAAATATCCAAGAAAGAAAGGCTGAAAACAAAATGGGCACGACTTGAGGCAATTGTAGGAAGCGAGAAACGAATTAAACAAATTGCCCAGGATATTGTTAATCATTTTGAGGAAAGGCTTATTGCAAATGAAGGCAAGGCAATGATTGTTTGCATGAGCCGTAGAATTGCTGTTGAGCTTCATGATGAAATTGTGAAGATTAGGCCCAAGTGGTATCACAAAGAAGATGACAAAGGAGCAATAAAGGTAGTTATGACTGGCTCTGCTGATGATGGCCCAGAGTGGCAAGAACATATTAGAAATAAAGAAAGACGAAGAGATATTGGAGATAGATTTAAGGATCCAAAAGATCCATTGAAATTGACAATTGTAAGAGATATGTGGCTTACCGGTTTTGATGTTCCTTGTCTTCATACAATGTATTTAGACAAACCAATGAGAGGACACGGGCTAATGCAGGCAATTGCTCGTGTAAACCGAGTTTTTAAAGATAAGCCTGGCGGATTAATAGTTGATTATTTAGGTATTGCAGCAGATTTAAAAGAGGCATTAGTTGAATATACGCAAAGTGGAGGCCAAGGTAGGCCGACATTAGACCAGGAAGAAGCAGTCAATGTTATGCTTGAGAAATTTGAGATTGTTTCAGCTTTGTTTCACGGATTTAAATATAAGCAGTTTTTTGAGGTATCGGCTCAAGATAAAATGTCAATTCTTGCATTAGCACAAGAACATATTTTAGAGCAAGAAGACGGTAAAGAAAGATGCCTACGATATGTGACTGAATTATCAAAAGCCTTTGCTTTGGCAGTCCCTAATAAAAAAGCCCTTGAGATTAGGGATGATGTTGGATTTTTCCAAGCAGTTAGAGCTTGTCTTGTTAAATTAGATGGAGGCGGAGGAATAACTGAGGATGAATTAGATTCCGCTGTTAAGCAATTGGTTTCAAAAGCAATCAGCTCAGACCAGGTTATAGATATATTCAAGACAGCGGGATTAGAAAAACCAGATATTTCTATTCTTTCTGATGAATTTTTAGCCGAAGTAAAAAATATGCCATATAAAAATTTGGCAGTTGAGGTTTTGAGGAAGCTTTTAAATGATGAGATTAAGGTGAGGACACGTAAGAATTTAATTCAAGGCCGTTCGTTTGCCGAAATGTTGGAGCGTTCAATTCGTGAATATCAAAATAAAGCTATTGAAGCGGCAGAAGTTATTGAAGAATTAATTGAGCTAGCCAAAAAGATGCAAGAGGCGAACAAAAGAGGCGAGAAGTTAAACTTAACGGAAGATGAGCTTGCGTTTTATGATACATTAGAGGTTAATGACAGTGCTGTTAAAGTCTTAGGAGATGAGATCCTAAGAACAATTGCGCGAGAATTGGTTGAGACGGTTAGAAACAATAGATCTATTGATTGGACGATTAAGGAGAGCATTCAAGCTAAAATGAGAGTAATGGTAAAGCGTATATTAAAAAAATACGGATATCCGCCAGATAAACAAAATAAGGCGACAGAAATCGTGCTCGAGCAAGCGAAAATGCTCTGTAAGGATTGGCCAGAAACAGAAAAACCTTGTAATTAATTCCGGGGATATAATTTAAGGCATTTAAAGGAGAGCCATAAATGGATAAAGAAAAAGTTTCTAAGTTGTTTAAGGAATATGAGTTATCTTACAATACAAGCAAATCCCAAGAAATATGGAAAAGACAAAGTGCTAAAGTGAGAGATTTCTGGGGAAAATATATCTTAAATACAAAAAATAAGTTAAGTAATCCAATTCTAGATCCAATTTTAATTATTTTTGATAACAAAGCAAGAGGAGCTGGACAACAAAGTGGAATTGAATCCGTAGGTTTCCCCTATATCTATCAAGACACATGGTATGAAATATTTAATGACATCAAAGAAAGTGAACAATTAAGGAATTTGTTTACGGAGCTTTTTAATTGTAACAAGGATAAAGAAGAAATAAGGTTATTGAATGAAATATATAAAGCAAATATAAAGAAAAACGGCCTTACGGGATATAACGCTAATATAATAAACGATTTGATGTTCGTTTTTAATCCCCAACGAAATACAAGTATTCTTTCTTTAAAGCATCGATATCAAATTATTGATTATTTTGGTATAGGCGATACTGAACAAATAGACAATCTCACTTATGGAGAACGAATAATTTTATCGAGAAATAAGATTATAGATGCAAAGAATCTAATAAATGCTGATATCGATAATAGAGGCTGGTCACGATTTTTTTATTGGAGACCGATGAAGGAGCTTTGGCAAATTCAGGAAAAAACACAGAAACCCACAAAGATTGTAGAACCGAAGTCTCCGCACGATAAATTAATAAATTTATTGTTAGAGTTTGGGAAGATATTCGGTTTTGAATCATATAAAGTACCCTCAGTAAATGATATAAGAGGAAAAGGTAAGGAATTTATAAAAGAAAAGGAATTAGATTTAGCATGGAAAGTGGCAGGTGTGGCTTGGGTTGTTTTTGAGATACAGATGCATGGAAGTATCCCCGACTTACTTCATAGATTTCAACTGGTCAACCAGTCCTCACTCAAATTGGTCGTCGTGGTTAATGAATCTGAACATGAGCATATGAATGAGGCCGCGGCAGAATATTTATTTAAAGAAAAACTAATTACAATTTCTCCTGAAGAAGTAGAAAAAGCTGCAGAAGACTATAGGGCGTTGCTAGAATTAAGAAACAAAATATTTAGCTAGATGTCCGCTTAGAGTTTTTGAAAAATAGGAATTCCTCAAGTCTATAGAGGAGGTTATTATGAATTGGTTTGAACGTTATGGAGTTGTGGGCGGTTACTTCCTTTTGCTTTTTATTGGTTGGTTATATTGTATTTTAGATCTGACACGGCATATTGAATTGGGAAATGCAATCTTAGGAGCAGCCTCTGTTTTGCCATTTGGCTACTTGATAGTTATTTTATCGCAATTTTTTTATTATGTTGGTTTTGGAGGAAGACAAATTCATAATGAGATTGGAGAAATAATTCGTCATAACAGCATGTATCAAGATAAGATTAAGTTGGATTATTGGTTTAATGAGGAAGCAAATGAAGCGGTAATCACTTTCTATGATAGAGTTCTTCTTTTTTCAGAAGAGAAACTAGAGGCATTTAAATTTCTCGCTAAATTTATAACGAAACGTTTCGATGTTATTTCAATAAATAATGGAATTATTTTAGCTACATTTCTAGCTCCTATATTTACCGCTTGTTCAATCCTTTTTTTATATGGTCTCAAGCTTAATAGCGCACCCTCTTTTAATATAAAGGACATGCCAGTATTTTTAATGACTATATTTTCTTTAACTAGTATTCTTATTGCTAAGTGTATAAATGGCATATTAAATAATCAAATACTTATGATAAATAAAGAAATTTTTTATTCAAGATATTTTAAAACAAGATTTGAAGAAAGATGTCTTTGTTGCAAAATACTTAGATATATTATGGGTATTTTAGGTTCCGTTCTGTTTTTTTATCTTTATTATTTTTTTATAGTAAATAAATTCTTAATGAGTACGTGCGTTCAATTGCAGTAATTCAAGGACGTTTCTAATAATTTATGCCAAAACAAGCACTCACCATAAAAACTTATCCCGCACTTTTAAGCCAACTCCAAAAAGTCTTCATTGAAGGAATGCACAGAATTGAAGAAGAAAAGGTTAAGACTTATTGGAGGACGGGGCAGATTATTTCCGATTACATTTTGGAAAGCAAAGAACGGGCGGATTATGGGGATAATCTGTTTGAGAAGCTTTCCCCAGATTTAGGGGTGAGCGAGCGCACCCTGAATCGCGCGGTGCAATTTTACCGCAGTTTTCCAATTTCGTCGATGTCGACGAAATTGAATTGGAGCCATTACTCAGCCTTGCTTTCTGTTAAGGACAAAGAAAAGAGAGATCTTCTTGTAGAAAAGACCATTAAGAAAGAATGGACAAGCCAGCAGTTGGAAGATGCAGTCCGATTGGAAAATCTAAAGATAGAAGAGCCGGAAGTTAAGCCGGCTCAAAGCGCGGTCAAGCTTTCCGTCACCCGCGCGCGGTTGTTTACCTATAAGGTTTTGGAGCCGAGTTATCTGACTGCTACAGAAGAAAACATCGTCGTAGACGTGGGTTTCTATATTAATACCTCTGTTGCGCTAAAAGGGATTGCCAAGCCCAAAGACGGCCAGATCGTTGAGTCTACCAAGACCGCTTCGGGTTATAGTTTTAAAACTTCAGATGCAAAGCCGAGGGAGCTTTATACCTACAAGGCGCAGGTTGAACGGGTAGTAGACGCAGATACAATCTGGGTGAATATTGATTGCGGATTTGATATCTGGATTCGCCAAAAACTGCGCTTGCGGTCAATAGACGCGCCGGAATTAGATACAGCAAAAGGCAAAGAGGCCAAGCAATTCGTGGAAAGTGTTTTAAGCAAGGTTTCTTTCGTGGTGATTAAAACCCACGGAAGTGATAAGTATGATAGATATTTAGCGGACGTATTCTATCAAAAGGATGAAGAAAATCCCCAGAGCGTTTTAAGTGAGGGGATTTTCTTAAATCAGGAACTTTTAGACTTAGGGCTGGCTATTAAAATATAAATATTGCCCCGACAGCAAAGCACTTCGTGGATTTCTTCCCCGTGGAATCTGTAAGATTCCCGGGACTAAGTCCTTGAGATTGCAGAGCAATCTCTAAGGGCGAAATCCACTCGTAGCTGTCGGGATAAATTCCGACATACAATTTACGTCGTCTTTTAGACTCCGTAAATTGTGTCGTCATTTAAATCAAGAGTTATTAGACACAGGTTTAGCAAAGGTGGTATAATATCGAATTCTGGACCGGTTCCAGATAAGTATTTGTGGTATAATAGGTTTTGAATGAAGTGTCACCGATTTAGTAGGCAGGGGATAGGGGATAGGGTATAGGGTGTAGGGAGAAGACCCCTCACCTTTTTAGTATTCAGATTGTTTTTAAATCTTTAAAGACCTTGAAAGGATAAAAGGTGAGGGGGAGAGATGGCAAAACTTTTTAGGCGTAAGAAGGCTTTAGTACCGGCGCCGGCGGATGTGGATATTGCCGGTCTAATGGATAAAATTCAGAGTCAGCTGGATTCTCTGGAAAGAAAATTGGATACATTAATCAACCAGCGGCCTCAGGCAAGGCCGTTTAGGGACAGATCCTTTGGTGGCGGCCGCTCTTTTGGCCGTGACAGGGGAAGGCGAGACGATAGTTCCAGAGAAAGAACTATGACCAAAGTTATTTGTGCAGAATGCGGAATAGAATGCGAAGTCCCGTTTAAGCCCAGCTCAGACCGTCCGGTATACTGCAGGGATTGTTTTGCAAAAAGAAAAGGCGGCGGCTCAGATAGTTCCGGAGGAGAAAGCAGGGAGTTTAGTCCGAGGAAGAGATCGGGTTTTAGAAAGAGGAAATAGAGATCTACTCCGCGTTCAAAGCGCCAGTCGGATTTCTTCCCCTGAAATTGCTAATGCAATTTCGGGGATAAAATCCCGGAAATTGTAAAACAATTTCTCGGGACGAAATCCTTTGTGGCTGAACGCGGAGTTAATTCGCCCCGACGTAACGTCGGGGCTCATTAAAGGAGGTAGGGAGATGAAAAAAATAATTTGTGTCATTTCTTTTTTGTTATTTTTTGCAATCACTTCGGCATTCGCCGGGGAGGCAGGGAATGCGCCTTCAGTGGCGCCTAAGCAGCAGGCCCAGCAGGGTGTCATGACCAACGCCATACCCCAGATGCAACAGCAGCAAGGCATCCCGGATGAACCTAAGGACCTGCATGCGACCGCGAGCAGCTCCACGCAGATAGACCTTGACTGGAGTTACGGAAAATCCACCGAAGACGGATTTGTCATTGAGCGCAAGACCGGCTCAAACGGAGTTTACGAAGTCATCTATGCTAATGACCGGACCAATCTTAATTATGAAGATACGCAGGTAGATCCGAACAAGACTTATTTTTATCGCGTGCGGGCATTTAACTGCGACGGCTACACCGAACCATGCAAAGAAGTAAAAGCGACTACGCCTTACTAGCGCGCGGGTTAGTATTTCCTGAAGCATGATTTGGCATATAGGGTGTAGAGTGTAGGGTGTAGGGGGAGAACCCCTCACCTTTTTAGTATTCAAGTAGCTTTTAAAAGAGGTTTTAAAGACAGTTGAACAGATAAAAGGTGAGGGGATGTATCAAGTAAAAGTCACAGACAACGGAAATTATTGTTTTAAAGTTAAATCCAAGGATTACGCATTTGATGTGGATACCAAGGGCGCATCCGGGATTACACCGCCGGATACTTTGCTCGCCAGCCTGGGGACTTGCATCGGAGTTTATCTTCGCAGGTATTTAGAGGGCGCAAAACTTGCGGTCCCGGAATTTGAGATAATTGTCAGCGCCGATTTCTCCCAGGAGAAGCCGGCGTGTTTTAGGAAAATAGAGGCTGTAGTGGATTTAAAGGGAGTTAAGCTTGACCAACGCCGGCTTGATGCCGTAATGGCTTTTATGAAGAATTGCCCGGTGCATAATACCTTAAAAGCCAATCCTGAGGTGGATATAAGCATCAAATGAAAAAGGCGTTGTTGAAGATAGATGTGGGGATTAATTCCCCCTCACCTTTTTAGTATTCAATTGTTTTAAAAAAGCTTTAAAGAATTTGAATAGATAAAAGGTGAGGGGTCATTGAAAGGAGACGAATGAAAAATTATATCGTTGAGTTTATCGGGACATTTTTCTTACTTTTTGTAATTGGCCTTTGCGTTATTGATCCGGGAGCAGGAGTAATGGCGCCACTAGCCATAGGCACCATATTAATGGTTATGGTTTATGCCGGCGGGCATATATCCGGAGGCCATTATAACCCCGCAGTCACGCTTGGCGTATGGATGCGCGGAAAATGCGCGGCAAAAGATGTCCCTCTTTATATGGTTAGCCAGATCTTGGGAGGTGCGCTTGCTTCGTTGATGGTTCTTAAGATAAAAGGCAACAACCTTATCATGGCAGCAAATCCCGATATTACGAATGTCTTTGTGGCAGAGTTGATTTTTACTTTTGCGCTAGTCTTTGTTGTATTGAATGTGGCGACCTCCAAGAAAACAGCGGGCAATTCATATTACGGATTAGCGATTGGCTTTACTCTGATGACAGCTGCTTACTCAATAGGTAATATCTCCGGTTGCGCGATCAATCCGGCAGTGGCTATCGGTATAACTTTAATGGGATTAAGCAAGCTGAGCAACCTCTGGGTATTTATCGTGGCAAATCTAGCCGGCGGAGCCTTGGCAGCTGTTGTTTATAAGGTTACTAACGGAAAAGAATAACAGAAATACGATAACTGATAGTCAGGGACGTTGCCCGAGTTGAATCAGGGTGTCCTGAAATATTAATGTATAAAAAAACACTCAAGGAATTAAAAGACAGGGCAGTTAAATTGGGCGCAAAAGACAGCAAGGTGATTGATGTAAAAAGCGTCAAGACTGCCGCCTGGGTAAGGTATAAATGCGAATTTGGTTGCGACGGATTCGGGGAATGCCTTAGCTGCCCGCCGTATTCGCCGAAGCCGGACCAGACGCAAAAGATCCTGGATTGCTTTAAGAAGGCGATTCTTGTCCATTGCCAGTCTAGATCGCACGTTGATATTTCCAATGTAGTGCTAAAGATAGAGACAGAAGCCTTTTTTGCCGGATACCACAAGGCTTTAGGGATGGGTGCCGGCCCCTGCAGGCTTTGTGGAGAGTGCAATCTAAAAGGCAGCTGCCGCCATCGCGAAAAGGCCAGGCCTTCAATGGAGGCCTGCGGCATAGATGTTTTTACTACCGCGCGCAATAACGGATTTACCATTGAGACGCTTGATTCGCCTAAATGCAAGGCAAATTACTTCGGCCTGGTGCTGATTGAATGAATATTAAATTTTTAAATTAAAAGGATGTAGAGTATGAATGATGAAAGCACTAAACCATCGCGCAAGCCGTGGGTATTTTTTATAATATGGATTATTTTTCTTTGGTTGATCGTTTCTCAATTTCTTTGTCCTCGTTCCATTGGAGGTATACGAGCAACCAATATATTATCTATAATTTATTTAGCGTTGATTATCTGGGGATGCATACGTATTGTTAAACCGAAGGCAAATAAATATCTTTTAATTTGGGGTATTGCGGTCTTTGTCATTATGCTTCTTTTGTATGGCCCTATACGCAGTAACTTTCTTGAAGATTGGAATCATTTTCCTAAAATAAAATTACAAACCGGAGGATAATACACGATGACACAAAAAAATATCAATAACAATAATTCTATTCCGGGTAATGCAGCCCCGGAGCGAAGTTTCTACGGGTTGGGTATTGCCCCGAGGATCCTTGATATCCTGGTGCATATAAAGTTTAAAGTCCCCACACCGATTCAGTTCAAGGCAATACCTCCTGCGATTGAGGGCAAAGACGTTATCGGCATCGCCCAGACCGGGACCGGCAAGACTCACGCCTTTGCCATTCCCATGATCCAGAGGCTGGCGCAGAAAAAAGGAGTGGGCTTAGTCTTGGCGCCTACGCGCGAATTGGCGATCCAGATTGATGAGGCCTTTATGAAAATGGCACCTGCCTTTGGGATGAAGACCGCCTGTCTTATCGGCGGAGCTCCCATGTTTGGCCAGGTGCAGGCGCTGCGCAAAAATCCGCGCATCGTTATCGCCACTCCGGGCAGGCTGATAGACCATATGAGCCGCTGGAATTTCTTGACCGAATTTGTCACGATGCTGGTGCTTGATGAGGCTGACCGGATGTTGGATATGGGATTTGCCCCGCAAATTGAGCAGATCCTAAAATTCCTGCCTAAAGACAGGCAGACCATGCTTTTTTCCGCCACCATCCCCAAAGAAATTATGCAGATTGCTTCTAAATATATGAAGCTGCCGGTTTCTATTGAGGTGGCGCCGTCGGGAACTACAGTAGAACGCGTGACCCAGGAATTATTTATCGTCAAAAGAGAGGCCAAGTCCCGCCTTTTAGGGAAATTGCTGGCGCAATATCACGGCTCAGTGCTTTTATTCTGCCGCACAAAACACAATGCCCGTAATATCATGATGTCCATCCGCAAAATGGGATACAGCGCTGCAGAGATGCATTCCAACCGTTCTCTGGGCCAACGCCGAGAAGCCCTTGAGGGTTTTAAGTCCGGCAGATATAAAGTGCTGGTGGCTACTGACATTGCCTCCCGCGGTATTGACGTAGCCGGAATTGAGCTGGTAATCAATTATGACCTTCCGGAAGACTCGGAAAATTATGTGCACAGGATCGGCCGAACAGCCAGGGCCGGAAGCCAGGGGCACGCGATTTCTTTTGCCACGCCCGAGCAGAGCCGTGATGTCCGCGAGATTGAAAAACTTATCAGGTTAAGCCTTACCGTATCAAAGCATCCGGATATGCCGAGTGAAAAGTTTGATGAATCCGCTCGGGGAAAAGGGCGCAGGGATTTCAAGCAGCGCTTTCACGGCCCAAGGCGGAATAAATTCCGGCCTCAACAGAAGCCTACCTACCGATAGGCAGGCAGTGGAAGGCTCATTAAGGAGAAAATAAATAATGTTGCACCAGTTATTCTATGTAAGTGTCCAGACGCATCCGTTAAGCGAGCAGGATATTGAAGAATTATTAAAGAAAAGCAGAGAGAAAAACGCCGAGTTAGGTATTACGGGGATCCTGATTTATTATAAAAGGCATTTTTTGCAGATTTTGGAAGGCGAAAAGGAAGATGTCTTTAAGCTCTTCTTTGCGATTAAGGCTGACCAGAGGCATGCCAGCGTCATCTTGATTTGGGACCAGCCGATAGAGAAGCGTAGCTTCAAAGAATGGACCATGGCATTCTTGAATTTGAATCAAGTAGACAAATCCCAGCTTGCCGGTTTTTCCGAATTCTTAGAAAAAGGTTTTACTACCGAAATAACCCAGGAGCACCTGACGATGGCCGAGAAGCTTATGGTAAAATTTGAAGATTATTTGAGCCATTAAGCAGGGAAGAGCAATAAGGGGGACATATGAGAATTGTGGCATTGATGATCGGGGTTCTTATATTCGGCGGATTCTTCTTTAGCATTTTGGTTTATCCGATATGGCTTTTGGTCCATTGCGCCATTGCTGAAAACAGGAGTACCAAATCCAAGGTCGTCTGGATAGTGCTTATGCTTTTATCATGGCCGTTCACCAGCCTTATCTACGGTTTATTCGGCTCCAAAAGGAAACTTTTCCAGTGGCTTTCGGGAATACTTATCGCTGCCGCCTTAGTCGCATCTATAGTGATTTTCTCCTTTATGAACAAAATATCCGGCATTGCACAGCAGGAGATGGCCATGACAATCGCCAAGCTAGACCAGATGGATACGACCGGTTTATCGGAGGCGGAATTAAAAGAGCTCAAACTAAGCCTGCTGGTTTTACGCGATGAAATGAAGATGAGGCTTTCCAAGACGGCAATGGAAAAACTGGCTAAGGACATAAGCCTTTACAAGCTATTTTATATTTATATCAAAGATCATAAGATTTCCGGGGATGAATATAGCGATTGGGTAGATAAATTCAAGTCAAGAGATATGATTGACCGAAAAGCCCTAGAAAGATATGTTGAAGAATTGCAAATGAAATAATCTATAAAGAAACCGGACTTTGCGGGATGTTCATTTATTCAAGGAGGTTAAATGAGGCAAAAAAGAATATTAATTCTGGCGCTTGCAATCTCAGCCAGCTTGCTATTTGCGCGTTATTCCTCGGCGCAAGAGATGGATTATACCGATGATGAGCTTTCAGGCGATAAGGTCTCGGCAATTGATGTGATCCAGGAGAGCGAACTATACGTCGTAAGCGGCCTTTCGCAGGAGGAGCTGTTGAATTTAAGGCTGACTGAGCCGATGCGGTTTAATATGTTTATCAGGCAATGCCTGGATTATCTTAGGCAGTTACGCGGGAATCTTCCGGATAAGTATGAAAGGATTATGGAGCGCGTAAGAAACCGCAAAGAGGCGCGCCTTGAGCAGCTAAGAAGGGAAGACCCCGAACGCTACAACCGGATTATGGGAAAACGTGATGATTCCAAGAAAAATAACCGCTCTAGAGGCGGGCTAATGCTTAACTAGTTTGTTTAGCGTCCTTAAGCGGCATTGATTGTTTAGCGCTTTGACCCTTAGAGAATCAGAAAAATAATAATGTACGCACTTTCAGTGAGGGTATAATAAAATATAATATCAGTTGTTATTTGGCAATTAAATGATATATTTATACCTAGAGATCCGATTATGGATTTCTAGGTTATACAGATAGGTTAGGGGGTGAAAATGACAGCGTACAATGAAGGCGGCGGTTTTCGCAGAGATTTCCGTCCAAGAGAAATGTTCAAAGCAGTTTGCGCAGAATGTAATCAGGAATGCGAAGTTCCATTCAAGCCAACTGAAGGCAAGCCTGTTTTTTGCAGGGATTGCTATAAAAAGAAAAAAGGATATTAAGTTTAGATAAGTTTAATATCTAGTTGAAGATAGGGCCCCTTACCTTTTTAGTATTCAAGAGTCTTTTTTTGAATTTTAAAGCCCGTTGAATGGATAAAAGGTGAGGGGCTTCTCGATTTTATATATCCCATGTTAAAAATCGGCAGCTTAAAATTAAAGTCTCCTCTTATCCTTGCTCCCATGGCGGGAGTAAGCGATTTTCCCTACCGCATGATTAACCGTAAATTTGGTTGCGAATTTGCTTTCACCGAAATGATCAATTGCCGTTCCTTGAGTTATAAAAGCAAGAAGACCAAGCTCATGCTTTATACGGACGCAAAAGACAAGCCCTTGGGCATCCAGTTATTGGCCAGCCTGCCGGAATACCTGTTGCGCGCCCTTGATATAATCAAACAATATAAATTTGATGCTATTGATTTTAATGCAGCCTGCCCGGTAAAGAAAGTTGTCAACAGGGGAGAAGGGGCAGCGCTACTTAAAACACCCAAGAAATTAAACCGTCTTCTTAATTTAATTGTTAAAGAATCGGATATCCCGGTTACGGTGAAATTGCGTACAGGCTGGGACGGTTCTCCCTGCGACATAAAAGAATTAGCTGCTGCCTGTTCTGATTCAGGTATAAGTGCGGTTTTTATCCACGGCAGGACCAGGGCGCAGGGCTATAGCGGAGAAGTGGATTATCAAACTATACATAAACTAAAGCGCCGAATGAAAATCCCGGTGATTGCCAGCGGGAATATATTCAGCGCCCAATTAGCCAAGAGGATGTTTGATGAAACCGGATGCGACGGCCTGCTTATTGCCAGAGGAGTTTTGGGGAATCCCTGGCTGTTTAAAGAGATATCAGAGTTCCTGAAAAACGGCAAAATACTAAAAGAGCCGAACGCCAAAGAAAGGATAAAGGCTATCTCTGAACATCTTTCCATGTCTGTGGATTTTTACGGAGAAAGAAACGGCGTAAAGTTATTCCGTAGATTTATGATTTGGTATACCAAGGGCTTGCCAAAGATAAGGCCCCTAAGAGAATCAATCAACCATATGAAAACCAAGGATGAAATGATGAGTTTCATCCCTAGGTGCTTTGAGGGATAAAGAATATTATCTTAAATAAACGAAGAGGCATAGATGGAAAAAAAGCAGATACCAATCAGGCCGGCGCATAAAGTCAAATATGTATTCTTAAAGAATTGGGATGCATTTTTTATTCTGGGAGTGATTTTTCTTCTGGGCGTTGCTTTGTGGAAGGTATTTCCTAGTATTGAAGCCAAGATTTTCCCGCGCAAGGATATCTCCGACACGCTTGAGCATCCCGATGGCGCATCCGGCAAAGCTGAATCAACTACCCAGAATCCGGAGATTATGTCTTTTTCAGATAGGCTTAAGAGTTTTATCGGCATCTCCCATGTGACCAGCGGAAAGACTGTTGAAGATTACAGGGAATCGCAGCAGGAAGAAGATATTATAACCCAGGACAAGATAGAGCGGCTGGATGAAACCTTAAAAGACATCAAAGATAAATTGAGGGAAGATAAAGAGCTAAGGGGAATTCCATAAAGGAGAAAAATGAAAATCAAATTTATTTTGATTCTGCTGTTAGTTTTTCCGGCATTAATTTATGCCGAGGAATTAAAACCGATTAATCTTCTCGCGCCGAATACTAAAGGCGGAAAACCGCTTATGCAGGCATTGAAAGAAAGAAAAAGCCAGAGGGAATTTACTTCTAAAGATCTGCCATTGCAGGTACTTTCCGATTTACTCTGGGCGGCAAACGGGATAAATCGTCCCGATATCGCTCACCATACCGCTCCCTCGGCAAGGAATATGCAGGAGATTGATATCTACGTCGTCAAATCAGATGGCGCATATCTTTACGATGCTGGAGCCAATAAACTTGTTCCGGTAGTTCCCGGAGACCTCAGGGCTTTGACCGGAACTCAGCCTTTTGTAAAAGATGCGCCTATAAATCTTGTATATGTGGCTGATTTTTCCAAGATGAAACAGTCTTCAATTGAAGATATGGTTTTTTATTCTGCCACCGATACCGGGTTTATCAGCCAGAATGTCTATCTGTATTGCGCTTCGGTTGGTTTATCTACGGTTGTGCGCGGCTTGATTGATAAGATGGCGCTAGCTGAGGCTATGAAATTACGTAAGGACCAAAAGATCATTCTGTCTCAGACGGTGGGATATCCAAAAAAATGAATTTATCAAAGAAAATACTATTGGTTTTAGTTTGCCTGGGGATTCTTGGGTGTTTCAGACAGGAAGAAGTCTCTGTTCCGCCGGAAATTAAAGAGTTAATTATCGTGGGCAAGACTACAAAAGAAGAAATCCGAGATATTTTCGGAGAGCCTACCAGCATAACAGGCCTGCCTCGCTTTAATCTTGTATCTACCAAAGCCGATATCCCTGAAGAAATGAAGAACCGCCTGCTTACAATAGAAGAGAATGTACCTTCAAGGTTAAAAGGCGGCGAGATTTGGAGCTACGCCTCGATAAGTACAAAGAAAGGTTTTGTTGCAAATTCGTTTGAATCGGCTCATTTGCTGATTGTGTTTGATCTCGAAGGCGTAGTCTCAGAGTACCGCTACCGGAACGCCAAAACCCGGTATTAGAACCCAAAACATGAATATACTGTTTACTACTTCAGCCGTACCGAAGGTTTCCTCTTACTTTATGAACGAGAAAAGGCCGCCATTGGGCCTGGGGACTTTGATTTCTTTGGTAAGGAATGAAGGCCACAAAATATTTTTTATCGATAACTTTTTAAAGCCATCGAATTTTATCGAAGACGGTTTTATCCAGAAGAATAACATTGATTTTGTTGCTATCTCTGCCAATACCCTTTGTTATCGGGATAGCCTAAGGATGTTTAAGGCTATTGAAAAATTGCGCCGGAGCAAAAAAAGCAGTGTGAAAATAATTGTCGGGGGGCCGCAAACCGCGGTAGCTGCCCAAACTATACCGGAGTATGTAGATTTTATTGTTCAGGGCGAAGGCGAAGAGGCGATTTTAGATATTATCAATGGCAGAATAAAAGAAAGGATAATTAAAAAACCCAGGATTAAGGATTTGGATTCGCTTCCTTTTCAGCCTTGGGATATTTTTTCTAAATTGCCGTATCATTTTTCTGGTCCCTGGCTGAATGATAAGATTGAGCCGATTTTTACCATGAATACCAGCCGTGGATGCCCTTTAGGCTGCACTTTTTGCGCGGTATCATCAATATGGGGAAAAGAGTATTATGGTTTTAGCGCGGACAGGATTATCTTTGAAATTGAATATTTAATCAAGAATCATGGCGCTAAAGGTATTTTCTTCAGGGAAGATAATTTTACATTTGACCGAAAAAGAACAGTGGAGTTCTGCGAAAAATTAATCAAAAAGAACATTGATATTACCTGGATATGCGAGGCAAGGGTTGATAGCTTGTGCGATGAGGAATTAGTGAAATTGATGCGCGCCTCCGGTTGCAGGGCTGTTTATTTAGGTGTCGAGAGCGGCAGCCAGAGAATTTTAGATATTCTCTCCAAGGGTATAACTGTCGAGCAGATAGAAAATGCGGTTAATTTATGCAAAAAACATAATATCAATACTTACTGCAGCCTCTTGGCGGGTGTCCCGGAAGAGACATACTCAGATTATCTTTTGACAAAACGGATGATGGATAAGCTTGTTCCTTTTCACTATATGTTCCATGTTGTTAAAGGCGTGCCCAGGAGCCCGCTTTATAATCACATGTTGCAAAATAGATTATACGAATACATTGATGATATCGGTATTGTTTATCCTCCGGGATTTGATATCAAATCAAAATTTTTTTATAGAAAAGATAGCAGCCATTTTGTAAAATATAGGTTCCGGCAGAGAACACAATACGATAAAAGCCTGCTTCGGGAATTACGTATTGAGAGAATTGATAGAATCGTTAACTGCGCAGACAGAATAATTCTTTATTTGCCCGAGTTTCTAGTAAAAGCCATAATAAAAATTAAATTAGTGCTTAAAAATATTTTATTTAGGGTTTTTATTTGACAAAGGATAGTTATGAGAAAAGTACTTATTGCAGGTTTAATTTTATCAGTAATATCCGTGTTCTCTAGTTATGCAGTTCAAGCAGATTCAGGATTGAAACTTGGTTTATCGTTTCCCCCTGTGAAAGCGGAGAAGCACCGCGCGTTCACTCTCAAGCATCTTAAGAAGCTGGGCATCGAACATATCAGATTCGCCGTGGCATGGGAAAATATTGAGCCGGTCAAAGGAAAATTCAAATGGGAAGCTTTTGATAAAAGGATAAAGTTTATCGTAGATAATAACCTATCCTTGTTGTTGACTGTCCAATCGAACGGGCCGTCTTGGGCGTGTGACGGCCGGAAAAATAATAAGTCCTGCGTCTATAGAAATGAAGAGGATTTCAGGGCTTTCGTAGAGGCGTTACTTTCCAGATACCCTAACAAAATAGATAAGATCCAGTTTGGCAACGAATGGCCAAGCAAATGGTGGTATATAGGCGAAGCGGATGATTATGCCAGGTTTAGTAATATTTTGTATGATGCGGTGCAAAAATTCTCTCCTAGGACAAAAGTCGTATTAGGCGGAATAAGCATCGGCCAGCTAAGAGCCCTGGCTGCGTGCGAGGGCAGGATAGATTCGATTTTTGACGACCAGGGCAATATCTACGAAAAAAAATATTTATTGAAATATTGTCAATCGGATAAATCTGCCGAATTGAAACAGAGAGTCGATCACGGATTAAAAATGTCCAGATACGATATTGTAGATATCCATCTCTATGATGATCCTCAGAACTGGAATATTTATTATGATATCATACGGGCTATGGCCCCGGGAAAACCGATTATCGTTTCAGAATTCGGCGGCCCGAATATATTTGTCGAGAACTATTCCGACGAATACCACGCAAAAAGAGTCGGGGATTACCTTAGAGCCTTGAAGGATATGGGGATAGAGGAGGCTTACTATTTTCAGTTAGTTGAGCCGAAAACCAAAGTTGCCCATTCCAGGAGCGGATTGATCAGCGCTCCTAATGAGCTGGAAGAAAAACCGGCATATAATGTGTTAGCTGAGTTTAACAGGGCTCTAAGAAATCAGGGGCAGATAGAGGAATAGTTGCCGCGTTGAATCGATAGGAGTTTTAGAAAGGATATTTGAATATGCCAGAAAATAAACCGCCGGAAAAATGGTATTTTAGGACCTCGACGCTGGTAGTCGCTTTTTTGGCTGTCGGCCCGATAGCCTTGCCGCTACTTTGGTTTAATCCCCGTTTTAGCATGGCGACTAAAATAATCGTCAGCGTTATCGTGATTGTCTTGACGTATTATTTAATGAGCGCATTTGTTTCTTCGGCTAAAACTATCATTGACTATTACCGGCAGATAAACCAAATGAGTTTTTAAGCGGATAAGACGCATTTTTTAAATCTTATTGATTATGCATGACAGAATACTAGAAAATCTAAACCCTCAACAAAAAGAAGCGATGGTACACGAGGCCGGGCCGCTGTTGATTATCGCGGGAGCGGGCACCGGTAAGACCGCGGTCATCACCCGCCGCATCGCTTATCTTATTGAGACAAAAAAAGCCAGGCCGGAAGAAATATTGGCGCTTACCTTTACCGATAAGGCAGCACTAGGAATGCAGGAGCGCGTGGACATCATCGTTCCCTATGGATTCACCGACGCCTGGATTCAGACCTTTCATGCTTTCGGAGATAGAATATTAAGAGAGAAGGCGATTGAGCTGGGCTTAAGCCCGGATTTCAAAGTTTTGACTCGTCCCGAGACAATCGTATTTTTCCGCGAACATCTTTTTGATTTTCTTTTGAATTATTACCGGCCGTTAAGCAATCCCACAAAATTTATTGAAGCGATGATTACGCTTTTTAGCCGCGCCAAAGATGAGGATATTTCGCCCGAGGAATATGTTGCTTTTGCCCAAGGGTTAGAGAAGAAATCTTTAGAGAATCCTTCTGACAAGGCTTTAGCCGAAGAGGCAGTCAAAGAACTAGAGATCGCTTCCTGCTATAAGAAATACCAAGAGTTACTTGCTAAGGAAGGAAAAATCGATTTTGGCAACCAGTTTTATCTGACTTTGCAGTTATTCCGCAACCATCCCAGCGTATTGAAATTCTACCAGAATAAATTCAAATTTATTTTAGTTGATGAGTTCCAGGATACTAATTACGCCCAGTTTGAGCTGGTGAAATTGCTTGCGGCGTCTCATAAGAATTTGACCGTCGTGGCCGATGATGACCAGTCAATATATAAATGGCGAGGGGCAGCGGTAAGTAATATCCTGAATTTTATAAAAATATTCCCCGAGGCAAAGAAGATTGCGCTTACCAAGAATTACCGCTCTACCCAGGCGATATTAGACAGCGCCTACCAATTAATCCAGAATAATAATCCCGACAGGCTTGAGGTTGAGGCAAAGATTGACAAGCATCTCGTTGGGATAGAAAAGGGCGGGCAGGAAGTCCAGCATTTACATTTTGATAATGTTTCATCCGAGGCAGACGCGGTCGCTAAGATTATCAAGGAGAAAGTTGGAACAGGCCAGTACCGGTTCCAGGATTTCGCAATTTTAGTCAGGTCAAATTCCGACGCCGATGCTTTCTTGAGGGCGTTTAACATGCATAATCTTCCTTGGCGTTTCAGCGGAAACCAGGGCCTGTATTCGCGCGAAGAAGTCAGGTTAGCAATCGCATTCTTAAGATTAATGGGTAGCCTTAATGATTCTTTGAGCCTGTACTATTTGGCAAGCTCTGAGATTTATAAAATGCCGCTTGTGGATTTGACTTTTGCCATGAATTATTCCAGCCGCAGGAAGCAAAGTCTTTTTAGCGTATTCCAGAATATCGCGACGATAGAAGAACTGAAATCAATTTCTAAAGAAGCAGTTGCGACTATAGAAAAGATAGTCAAAGATATTTTGCACTATCTTGAGATTTCCCGCACGCAGACAACAGGCAGGCTCCTTTATAGATTCCTTATTGATAGCGGGTATATCAATAGGTTGGTAAAAAATCCCAGCCTTGAGAATGAAGACAAGATTAAGAATATTGCCAAGTTTTTTGATATGGTGCGGAATTTCGAAATCGTGGCCAAAGAAGACCGGGTGATATATTTTGTCAATTATCTGGATATGCTCATACAGGCAGGCGACGATCCGGCGACGGTTGAGGCGGATTTGGATATCCCGGCGATAAATGTCCTGACTATCCACCGGGCTAAAGGCCTTGAGTTTGAGGTAGTTTTCTTGGTAAGCCTGGTCATGGGGAAATTCCCCTGGCCGCATAGGCATGAAACGCTGGAATTGCCGGATGAATTGATAAAAGATATTCTACCGGCAGGAGATTTCCATATTCAGGAAGAACGCAGGCTTTTTTATGTGGGAATGACCCGGGCGAAAAAAGAATTGTATCTTACTTCCGCCAGAGATTACGGCACGGAAAAATTAAGAAAGATCAGCCGTTTTGTTCTGGAGGCTTTAGGAAAACAAGAAGAAGAGAAGCTGCAGAAATCCGAGGCGCTGGAAGCAATCCATAGGCACGCCCCGAAACAAGAATCAAAACTAGAAGGCGTCGGAGTAATCCCCGAAGACCAGATTATCAATTTAAGCCATTATCAGATAGATGATTTTCTGACCTGCCCGTTAAAATATAAATATGTGCATATTTTACGCGTGCCGATTCTGGAACACCACGTGGTTATCTACGGCAAGGCCATGCACGACGCTGTGCAGCGCTACAATCAACACAGGCTTGGGGGAGTTCCCATAAAATTAGATGAGATAATCCAGGTTTTTGAGAATTCTTTTAGGCCCGAAGGATTCTTGAGCCAGGAGCATTATGACCAGAGGCGTGAAGTGGGGAAAAAAGCCCTGGAGGATTTCTTTAAGAAACAAGAAAATGATAAAAATATCCCTACCTATGTGGAAAAGGAATTTTCGTTTATATTGGGCAACGTGCGCCTGGTAGGAAGATGGGATAGGATTGATATAAAAAATGATGAGGCAGCAATCATTGATTTTAAGACCTCTCAAGTTAAGGCGCAGAAAGATGCCGATGAGAAAGCCAAGAGGAGCCTGCAGCTTTCCATATATAGCCTGGCTTATAAGATGATTTTCGGAAAACTTCCCGAAAATGTTAAATTATACTTTCTTGAATCCGGGATCATCGGCGCGGCAAAGAAGACCGAGAAGGACATAGGATCAACTATTGAAAAAATTGACGCGGCAGCCAAGGGCATACGCAGCGCAAGCTTTATCGCCAAGCCCACATATTTTGCCTGCGAGTTCTGTGCCTACAATCAGATTTGCCCCGCAGCAGATTTAAAAAAATATTAGCTTTTTTCCCAAAATATATTATAATATCTCTTTGTTTTGCTTGACTTGGAAGGCGAGAGTAGTATAATAGATTCCTAGATAACAGCATATTTTTTGCTAAACTTTTGGAGGTGAGCAGTTTTGGTTTTAAAGAAAGAGAAAAAGAGCAAGTTAATCAACGATTTCAAGGTTCATTCTAGCGATACCGGATCTGCCTCTGTGCAGATAGCGCTTTTGACTGAGAGGATAAATGCTCTTTCCGAGCATTTTAAGCGCCACAAAAAAGATAATAATTCCCGCCGAGGACTTCTGTGTATGGTAGGCCAACGCAGAAGGCTCCTAAATTATCTTAAAAAAAGCGATACCAAGAAATACGAAGAGATCCTTTCCAAATTAGAACTTCGTAAATAGAGAGGTTATAAAAAATGGAAGTCCAACAAGTAGATATTGATTTTGGAAGACAAAAACTAATTATTGATACCGGTAAGATTGCCAAACAGGCAAACGGTGCGGTTAGGGTTCAATACGGCGGAACGGTAGTTTTGGTTACTGCCTGCGCCAGCAAAGAGCCTAAAGAAGGATTAAATTTCTTTCCTTTAACCGTAGAATATCAGGAAAAGACCTATGCAGCCGGAAGGATTCCCGGAGGATTCTTTAAGCGCGAAGGCCGTCCATCTGAAGGCGAAATATTAGCCGCAAGGCTAATAGACAGGCCGACAAGGCCGCTTTTTCCCGAAGGCATGGCCAATGAAGTCCAGATTATGGCTATGGTTCTATCAAGCGATGCCGAATATGACCCTGATATCCTGGCATTAATTGGCGCTTCCACTGCTTTGTCAATTTCTGACATTCCTTTTCAGGGGCCGGTTGGCGCCTGCCGCGTAGGCATGGTGGATAATGAATTTATTTTAAACCCGAATTATGAAGAACGAGAAAAAGGCGTTCTTGATTTAGTGGTTGCCGGAACCGAAGACAATGTGATTATGCTGGAAGGCAATGCTAAGGAAGTAGACGAGAAGACCTTGCTTGCCGCGATTAAATTCGGCCATGATAACTTAAAGATTTCTATAGAGATTCAAAAGCAGCTGGTTAAGCTGTGCGGCGAAAAGAAAATGGAAGCCGCGCTCAGGTCCATAGATAAAGAGCTATTTAATAAGGTAAGGAAACTCTCGGAAGCAAGATTTAACGCGATTTTTCAATTAGCTAAGAAAGAAGGAAGAGAAGAAGCAGTCGCGCTACTGGGTAAGGAATTAGTCAAAGAATTAGTCCCCGCCGAGACTGATGAATCAGAGCGTAAGAAATTAGAAGGGGAGATAAAGATAGTCTTGTCCGAGGTAGAAAAAGAATTAGTCAGGGAATTTACATTAAAAAGCGACAAGAGGATTGACGGCAGGTCGCGCACAGACATCAGGCCGATAACCTGCGAAATCGGAGTATTGCCCCGTACGCACGGTTCAAGCCTGTTTACCAGAGGTCAAACTCAGAGCTTAGCGGTTACAACTTTAGGCACGCGTAATGACGAACAGATGATCGAGGCCTTGGAAGGTGAAACCTTTAAGACCTTTATGCTGCATTATAGTTTTCCGCCTTTTAGCGTGGGAGAAGTTGGCCCGGTAAGAGGACCTGGAAGGCGCGAGATAGGACACGGAGCTTTGGCAGAAAAAGCGCTCAAGGCAGTCATGCCGGAAAAAGATAAATTTCCTTATACCGTAAGAGTAGTTTCGGAGATATTAGAATCCAATGGTTCATCCAGCATGGCTTCGGTATGCGCCGCAACCTTGTCTTTAATGGATGCCGGCGTTCCTATTAAGGAACCAGTGGCTGGAGTGGCTCTTGGTTTAATCAAAGAAAAGAATAAAACCTTGATTCTAACGGATATTTCTGGACTAGAAGACCATTTTGGGGATATGGATTTTAAAGTCGCCGGAACTAAAAACGGTATCAATGTAATCCAAATGGACTTGAAAATTCAGGGAGTTGGAATGGATGTTATTTCCCAGGGCCTGGAAGATGCGAAGAAAGCCAGGATGGAAGTCTTAGGGAAGATGCTTAGCGTTATTGCCAAGCCCAAAGAGACGCTTTCCGAATTAGCCCCGCGCATTACTACCTTAATGATTAATCCGGAGAAAATCGGCGAATTAATCGGGCCGGGCGGAAAAACCATCAGAAAGATTATCCAGTCTACAGGAGTTACTATTGATATTGAAGATGACGGCAGTGTCTTAATCGCTTCCACCGATGCCAAGGCAGCAGAGAAGGCTATTGAGATTGTCAAAAGCCTCACCGAAGAGGTCCAGGTAGGCAAGGTTTATACCGCCACCGTCAAGCGCATTGTTCCCTTCGGCGCTTTTTGCGAAATACTTCCCAATAAAGAAGGCCTGATTCATGTTTCGGAACTCGCCAGCGAATATGTACGTTCCGTTGAAGACGTGGTTAAGCTCGGAGATAAGATAAAAGCCAAAGTAATCGGTATTGATGAATTAGGCAGGATTAATTTAAGCAAGAAACAAGCGGAAGAATGAAACGACAACATATTAACGAAATAAAGGCAATTGTGATTTTTGCAATTGCCTTGTTGATTTTTGCAAGCCTTATTTCTTTCCATAAGGAAGATCTGTCTTTTTATACCTCTCATCCAAACACGCCTCCCAAAAATCTTGTGCGCATATTCGGAGCTTACTTGGCCGGAGGAATATTCTTCCTTATCGGTTGGAGCGGATATTTCATAGTTTTCCTTTTACTCTTGTGGAGTTTTAATAAGTTTAGGTCTCGGGAGACGGGAATAAGAATCAGTAAGATATTTTTTATCTTTGTTTTATTTCTAGCAGTGAGCGCGCTTTTCAGCACAGCGGGAAACCAGGATGTTGATTTGAAATTCCTAAGAGGCGGAATTCTGGGCATGGTTTTTTCTAATTTCTTGGTTAAATACCTAGGGCAATCCGGTGCCTATATTATAATCCTTACTTTCGGGGTTTCGTCTTTTATCATTATCGCCGAGGTCTTAGTTTCGCCCTTTGTCTTAAGATTCTTTGACAACATAGTCTCCTATATCAGAGGATTTAGGCTTCCAAAGATTTCCCTGCCACAAAAAAGAGAGAGGAAGGGAATCCTTTCGGTTAAACCAAAGCCTAAGATATTGCCACCACCGTCATTGCAGGCTAAACCGCCAATGGCGCCAAAGATAGACATTAGGCAGCCTAGGCCGCAGCCGGTAATTAAGGAAGCGCAAGTTAAGGCTAAGCCGGTGGTTGAAAAAGAAAGAATTGTCGGGGAATATAATTTGCCTTCTTTGGATTTACTGGATAATCCGCCTCCGTTAGCCACGCGTCAGATAAAAGAGGATTTGATGGAAAATGCGCGGGTGTTAGAAGAGACTTTAAATGATTTCGGCGTAAGCGTCAGGATCGCCGATATTGAAAGAGGCCCGGTTATCACCCGTTACGAACTTGAACCGGCTCCGGGTGTGAAGGTAAATAAGATTGTCAGTCTTTCAGACGATATTGCATTAGCGATGAAGGCGCCGACGGTAAGGATAGTCGCACCCATCCCTGGCAAAAACCGCGTGGGAGTGGAAGTGCCAAATATTTCGTCAAGTATTGTTTATTTAAAAGAGGTCTTTTCCACCGATGATTTCAGGAAATTCGGTTCAAAATTAGTCTTGGCTTTAGGTAAGGACACAGCAGGAAAACCTTTGATATCAGATTTAGGCGAGATGCCCCATCTTTTAATTGCCGGGGCTACAGGCTCAGGCAAGACTGTTTGCGTAAATTCAATAGTTATGTCCATGCTTTATTCGTCAACTCCGCAAGAAGTAAAATTCGTGATGATTGATCCTAAGATGGTGGAACTTGCTCCTTTTAACGGGTTGCCGCATCTTTTGTGCCCGGTTATTACCGACCATAAGAAAGTTTCCTCTGCCCTTAACTGGGTGGTTAATGAAATGGAAGATAGATATACTTTGTTGGCCCAGGCAGGCGTAAGAAATATTGAGGGCTACAATCAAAAAAAAGAAAGAATTCCTTATATAGTAGTAATTATTGATGAATTAGCCGATTTGATGGTGGTTGCTGCAGCGCAGATAGAAAACGCCATTACACGGCTAGCGCAGCTTTCCCGAGCGGTAGGGATCCACTTGATTTTAGCAACCCAGAGACCTTCAGTAGATGTTATCACCGGCGTAATCAAAGCGAACTTCCCGGCGAGGATTTCATTTAAGGTGGCATCAAAAGTAGATTCACGCACGGTCTTAGACATGAACGGAGCCGATAAGCTCGTAGGCAAAGGAGATATGCTATTTTTAAAACCTGGCGAAGCAAAACCGATTCGCGCACAGGGAAGCCTTATCCAGGATAAAGAGATTGAAAGGGTCGTGGAATTTATCCGTTCTCAACAAGAGCCGATTTATGATGAGGATTTAATCAAAGAACAAGAGAAAAAGGCTTTGCATATGGATTTAGAAAAAGACGAATTGTTTGATGAAGCCGTAAAATTAATTTTAGAATCAAACCACGCCTCGGTATCTATACTCCAAAGAAGAATGAGGCTGGGATACACCAGGGCCGCGCGTCTGATTGACATGATGGAGCAGGAAGGTATTATTGGACCGTTTTGCGGAAGCAAGCCCCGGGAAATCCTGGTAGATAAAGACGCATGGTTACAGAAGGATAGTCAGGAGAAATGAGCCAGGAAACCATTGGTGCAAAACTAAGACAGGCAAGAGAAGCTAAAAAGCTATCTATAGAGCAGGTATACGCCAAAACCAAGATACACGTTAACATTTTGCAGGCCCTTGAGGAAGACAGGTTTCAGGAGCAGAGTCTTATTTACCTGAAAAGTTTTTTGAAGATTTACGCCCAGTTTCTGAAATTAGATGTTGATGTTATCATGCAGGAGTTCAAGGAATTATATCAGCCTAAAACCGGCGAAACTGCTCGCAGGGAAATGCCGAAAGGGGCAACAGGTTTTAGCCTGCCTAAGTTTAAGATCGATCCCAGATTAATAAAATTAGCAGTAATTGCCATAGCGGTAATAGCTTTATTGTTTGTATTTATTTCTTTTGTTAGATTCATTAAAGCAAAACTATTCAATAGACAACCTAAACAAGAAGAAGTAGTCCAGGAGACAATAGTCAAGCCCAAGCCGCTTTCCGAGGAAAGAAAACCAAAGTTTGCCAAATTAGCTATACGGGCTAATGAAAACAGCTGGCTTCAGGTAAGGCTTGACGGGAAAATGATCTACGAGGGCACATTTAAGAAGAATATGTCCGAGAGCTGGCAGGCTAAGGACAAGATTGAGTTTTCCGTTGGTAACGCCGGAGCTATTGAAGCAGAGATTAACGGACAGATTTTGACTCCTTTAGGCAAGAAGGGCGAAGTTATCAAGAATATAGTTATTACCAGGGATGGGTTCACTCTTGGTAAAGGCCGCTAAATCTCTAGTTAAATAAACAAATCTCTCCTTAATAAATGATAAAAAAAGCAAAACCAAAAATCGGGATCGTCAGTTTGGGCTGCCCGCGCAATTTAGTGGATTCGGAAGTTATTTTAGGGAATCTTAAGAATAAAGGCTATAAAATCACCGATGTCCAAGCTGCCGATATCGCGATAGTAAATACCTGCTGTTTTATCAAGGAAGCCAAAGAAGAATCCATAGAAACTATATTAGAACTCGCCGATTTAAAAACTCAAGGCAAGATTAAAAAGCTCATCGTCAGCGGTTGCCTTCCGCAGCGCTACAAAAAAGAATTAATCCCGCATTTAAAAGAAGTTGATGCCTTTGTAGGGAGGTTGTCGCTGGAAAACTTCCCCAAAGAGCGTTACAATCTTGTGCCTAAGCATTTTGCTTACCTAAAAATCTCGGAAGGTTGCAATAATAACTGCAGTTATTGCGTCATCCCCAGGATTAAGGGTAGATTCAGCAGCCGTCCGATAGAGGATATCTTGGAAGAAGTAAAATCAATGGATAAAAATAATACCAAAGAGATCAATATTATCGGCCAGGATGTTACTTCGTACGGGGTAGACATATATAAAAAACCTTTCCTGGTCAGATTACTGAAGAAAATAATTTCCGAAACCAACAATATAAAATGGATCAGGCTTCTTTACACCTATCCTAACCACATAGATGATGAGCTTATTGAGCTGATTGCAGAAAATAGAAAGATCTGTAAATATCTGGATTTGCCGATCCAACATGTTAATAATCGCATTTTAAAACTAATGGGCCGCAAGATTACTAAAGAGCGGATTACTAGTCTTATTAAGAAAATAAGGAATCGAATTCCGGGCATAGCTATCCGCACTTCATTTATAGTCGGTTTTCCGTCGGAAACAGAGGAGGAATTCCAGGAGCTATTGGATTTTGTTGGACAAACAAAATTTGAAAGACTGGGTGTTTTTATGTATTCACGTGAGGAAGATACGCCGGCCTACAACTTTAATAATCAAGTCCCGCAAAGAATAAAAGAAGAGCGCCTGCATCGATTGATGACAATGCAGCAGGTAATCGCCCAGGAGACTAACTCTAAATATTTGAATAGGGAAATAGAAGTTTTGATTGACGAAAAAGATCCAAAAGAGAATTTGTTTTTAGCGCGGACCGAAGCCGATGCTCCGGAGGTGGACGGTATGGTTTATGTGCATTCCATAGATAGATTAAATCCGGGAGATTTTGTAAAAGTGAAAATAAAAGATACCTATGAATACGATTTGGTGGCGGATAAAGTATGAATCTACCCAATAAACTTACGGTTCTTAGGATCATTTTGACATTTGTCTTTATGCTTTTTCTTTTTTCTCGAGGTTTAATCTTTAAGATTATCGCTCTTGTAGTATTTTCTATTGCTTCGGCTACCGACTTTTACGATGGATACATCGCCAGAAAAAGAAACCTGGTTACTAATTTCGGGAAAATCATGGACCCCATAGCGGATAAGCTTCTGGTTTTAGGGGCGTTTCTGGCGTTTGTGCAGTTACATATAGTTTCGGCATGGATGGTGGTCTTGATTATAAGCCGCGAGATGATTATTACGGGCTTGAGGCTTTTTGCCATGACCAAGGGTAAGATCTTGCAGGCAGAGAAGGGCGGAAAGCACAAGACGGTTTCCCAGATTGTGGCAATATTCTTGATATTGGGATACCTGATATTCAAAGAGATAATCATGCACTTTTTCATCTGGACAGATAATGTTGAATTCTGGTGTCGAACAGGGATATTCGTTACCATGCTTGTTACGGTGGCGCTTACGCTTATCTCCGGGATATCATATCTATGGCAGAATAGGAATCTTATCTATGATTAAGAAGATTATTGAGCTTGTTTCTACGGTATTTTACGTTGGGTATTTGCCGATTTCCGGGACAATGGCAAGCCTGGTCGGATTACTTATTTACTTTTTGATTAATAAGAATAATTTATTGTATACGATTGTATTAGCGGTCATTTTGATTTTAGGGTTTCTTGTTAGTGGAAAAGCAGAAAAGATTTTTAACCAGAAAGACTCGCGCAATATTGTTATCGACGAAGTAAGCGGCATGCTTATCGCGCTCTTTTTATTACCTGTAAGGTTACCGATAATAATTATCGCTTTTTTCCTCTTTAGAGCTTTCGATACGATAAAACCACCGCCAGCTGATAGGCTGCAGAACCTTCGTGGAAGCGCCGGTGTTATGCTTGATGATATCTTCGCAGCAATTTATACCAACCTAATTATTCAACTTTCCTTAAGAATTACTTCGGTTATAACTTCGTAGATCGGACCTTGGGGCGTGAGGGTGCTTTTGAAGAGAGTAATTCTGTCTGCAATGAAATTTAAATCAGATATATTTTTATTTTTGTTCAGCAATTCGCTTAATTTGAAGCGGTTTATCGGGCCCTTGACTCTTCCCAGAGTTAAATGAGGAGCAAAATCTCTTTCTTCCTTGGGGATTCCCAGCTTGGGAAGGTTATTTTCTAATTCGGTGGCGATTGATATTAAATTTTGTTTACCTGCATTAATTCCTACCCAAATTACTCGCGGGCTTCCGGTATTGGGAAAGGCGCCTAATTCGTTTATCGTAGCGGAAAACTTTTGATGATTTTTTGCTAAATCTTCGAGGATAATTTTTATCTTAGCAGCTAAATCAGTGTCAATATCGCCCAAGAACTTTAAGGTTAGATGAATATTTTTAGGTTCGACCCATTTTACTACAGCGCCGCTTGTCTTGAGCTCGCTTTGTATCTTAGCTAAACTATTTTGAGTTTCGTTATTGAGTTCAATGGCAATAAATGCGCGGATTTTCTCGCTCATTTTAAATAATCGTTTAATAGTTTTAAAGCAGAGGAAGAGGTTTGTTTTTTTATTGCAAGCCTGTTGCCTTTAAATTTGAATTTCTTGCAAACGCGATAATTCTTTGCGGCCAAGGCGATATAGACTAACCCAACGGGCTTGGTTTTAGTCGCGCCAGTCGGACCGGCAATCCCGGTTGTACCTAATCCGATATCGGACTTTGTAATCTTTTTAATATTTTTTGCCATAAAGAGAGCAACTTCTTTGCTGACTGCGCCGTTTCGGGATATGGTTTTAGAAGGAATCTTTAATTGGTTGGTTTTTATCGCATTGTTGTAGGCGATAATCGCGGCTTTAAAGTATTTTGAACTTCCCGGTATATTGGTGAGCCTATTTGCGATAAGGCCGCCGCTACAGGATTCAGCCACAGAGATAGTCTTTTTCTGTCTAGTTAACAACTGGGCAACCTTTTTCTCTAAAGATTTCATAGCCCTATTATATTCTAAATACTTGAGCGCTTCAATACGAAAGTGCGAAAACTTCTTTACAAGATTGATCGAATCTGGTATTATTAGCATATGCCAATAACTTACGGAGGTAACTATGCCCAGGCCATTTAGATTTAGGAAAGTCTGCTGTAGCCCTGATTCAAATTATTTTAAGCCGAGGGGAATTCCTTTAGAAGCATTAGAGGAAAATAATTTAACCATGGATGAGCTAGAGGCGGTTAGGCTAGCAGACTTAGAGAATATGTATCAAGAGGACGCTGCCAAGAAAATGAATATTTCACGTCAGACTTTCGGAAATATTATTGCTTCAGCGCATAAGAAAATAGCGGATTCTCTAGTCAATAGCAAGGCATTAAAGATTGAAGGAGGCGTCGTTAAAATGATGGACAGGCATTTTGTTTGTTATGATTGTAAGCATGAATGGGCTTCGCCGCACGGGGCAGGCCGGCCCAACGAATGCCCTAAATGTAAAAAAACTAATATTCATAGGGCAACGCAAGATAGGGGTTGGGCAAGACAAAGAGGCTTTGCCGGTGGCCGAGGAGTTTGCGGGAGAGCATAATGGATGAAAATACGGCGTATTTACGTAAGAGATTGACTCAATTCAAACGGTACGGCTACGATATTCTCAAAGAGAGGAATTTTGTTATTAAAAAGGGAAACTTTAAAAAAGGCAAGAGTATTCTTGAGGTAGGAACCGGCCGTGGGTATATGGCATTATCCCTTGCTAAAAAAGGTTTTAAAGTTACAACCATTGACAGCGATCCAAGTGTTCAACGACTAGCCCGAAGCATTCTTGAGCAATACCATTTAGAAAATCTTGTACGGTTTAAAATCATGAACGCCGAGCGCCTTTTGTTTGGGGACGGATCATTTGATTATGTCCTGGCAGTCAACTTTATGCATCATGCGAATAAGCCGATGCTTTGCTTAAAAGAGATAGTGCGAGTGGCAAAAGAAAAGGTTTTGATAGTAGATGTAAATAAGCGAGGGTCCAAGATATTAGAAAAAATACATGCCCAGGAAGGGCATCGTCACGAACGTTCAAAGATAGGCTTTTCCGAAGTCAGAAAATTTCTTCGTAAACAGAATATGAAGGTCGAGGCCTATAGAAGTAAATGCCAAATTATTATTATAGCTAAGAAGGGATGATATGAGAATATGTATTCCGACGGAAACAGATGATGGGTTAAGAGCCAAAATCAATGCTCATTTTGGAAGCGCGCCTTATTTTACTATTTACGATACAAATAAGGAAGCCTTTGAGGTCATTAATAATAGTAACCAACATCATATGCATGGCATGTGTCAACCCATGAGCGCATTAGATAAGAAAAAGATCGATGTTGTTGTTTGTGGTGGCATGGGGTTAAGAGCAGTTACAAAACTTAATGATAGCGGTATCAAGGCTTATAAAGCTATAGATGGAACTACCGCTGATGTTATAAGGCGATATAAAGAAGGATCTCTTGAGGAGATAACTCCGGATATTGCTTGCGACCATAGCGACTGCAGCGATTAATCCACAATAAACTACTAAAACTTAATAACTATCCGAGAATAATTTTTGCAGAATCAGATCGATCCATGTTCTAATCTTAACTTGACAAAATTATTCTTTTTTGGTATATTATCCATACCTTCGGGATGCTCCGATTGCACATCGGAGCTAGGGTGAAATTCCCGACTGGTGGTAAAGTCCACGAGGTTCGACGCATAGTTGGACCAGACCAAGTGTAATTCTTGGACCAATAGTAAAGTCTAGATGGGAGAAGGTAATAACTAGGAGTTATTAAAGAATTATCCCGAAGGTCCATTCGGGATTTTTTTTGAGGTCACAACTTGCGGAGCGATAGCGAACGTAAGTTGTTTGACCGAAAAATCCCGCTCTTTGAAAAAGAGCGGGATAATCAGAAAAGGTAGATATGTCATTTAACACTATTCAAGAGATAATCGAAGACTTAAAGCTCGGCCGCATGGTTATCGTCATTGATGATGAAGACCGCGAAAATGAAGGAGATATCATTATGTCCGCTTCTTTTGTGAAGCCCGATGATATCAATTTTATGGCCAAAGAGGCGAGAGGGCTTGTTTGTGTTCCTATGGAAGAAGAGAGATTGAATTCTTTAAATATTCAACCAATGGCTGATAGTTTTGTCAAGGAACGCGTAAAAGGCAAGGATCCATACGGAACCGCCTGGATGATTTCTGTCGACGCAGCAGCCGGCATTACGACGGGAATATCTGCTTTTGATAGAGCTCGAACAATCAAAGTGTTAGTAGGCCCTAAGTCAAGCTCGGAGGATTTAATCCGTCCGGGCCATGTATTTCCTTTAAAAGCCGTAAAAGGAGGAGTTTTAGTCAGGGCAGGGCATACCGAGGCCTCAGTTGATTTGATGCGCCTTGGGAAACTTTATCCCGCCGCGGTGATCTGCGAGATTATGAATGAAGATGGTTCTATGGCCAGAACTCCGCAATTGCTAGAATTTGCTAAAAAACATAATTTAAAGATTTGTACTATCGCTAATCTTATCGAGTATCGTCGCAAAACCGAAAAATTAGTAAAAAAAGTCACTCAGACGCTTCTCCCTACAGAATTCGGAGAATTCAATTTAATACTTTATGAGTCGGAAATAGAAAATCTAAATCATTTAGCTTTAGTTATGGGCCAGATTAAGAAGGATGAGCCGGTTTTAACACGAGTCCATTCCGGTTGTCTTACCGGCGATGTCTTTGGATCGCTTCGTTGCGATTGCGGCGGCCAGCTTAAGAAAGCCATGCAGATGATTAATAAGGAAGGCAAGGGCGTAATTTTGTATATGAATCAGGAAGGAAGAGGCATCGGATTAAAAAATAAAATTTTCGCCTATAATCTTCAGGATAAAGGCATGGATACAGTTGAAGCTAACGAGGCTTTAGGGTTTGCTGCTGATTTACGCGATTATGGTATTGGTGCGCAGATTCTGGTTGATCTGGGTGTAAATAAAATCAGGCTTCTGACCAATAATCCGCGCAAGATCGTGGGTTTAGAAGGTTATGGTCTTGAGGTGGTTGAACGGGTTCCTCTTAAGATTTCTCCTACTGCAAAAAATGAAAATTATCTTAAGACGAAAAAAGAGAAACTAGGACATATTCTTTAAACAAGAGGAGGTGTATTTTTATGGCAAAGGTAATTGAAGGGCAACTGGTGGCAAAGGGCAAAAAGTTTTCTATCGTCGCATCGAGGTTTAATGATTTTATTACCAAACAACTTATTGATGGCTGTGTTGATACGCTCATCCGTCACGGTGTTAAGGATGAAGAGATTTCAATCGCTTGGGTCCCCGGCGCTTTTGAGATGCCGACAGTAGCAATGAGAATGGCAACCGACAAGTCTGTTGATGCAGTGATTTGTCTAGGTACAGTGATCCGTGGTTCAACTCCGCATTTTGATTACATTGCGTCTGAAGCTGCCAAAGGTATTGCTCACGTTGCTATGGCGACCGGAAAACCTGCAATCTTCGGAGTAATCACCGCTGATACTATTGAGCAGGCTATTGAACGCTCCGGGACAAAAGATGGCAATAAAGGAAAAGATGCGGCAATGAATGCCATCGAGATGGTTAATCTTATTGATAAATTATAAGTGAGGACATAAGTTATGGAGCCAAATATTAAAACTAATTTATGCGACATAACTTATCTGTCCGAACTTACCCCGCCCTCTAAGCGGAACGAAACGGGTGGGAGAACTATAACAACCAAACCTTTTCCTTCCATGCTTAGTTACCAAGCGAAAAGCATAGAGGGCGGGGTTAAATTCGCGCAATTGACTTATGTCACTTCGTTCCATAAGTCAAGCGCTCATTTAAAATGAGAAAAAGAACCAAAGCACGAGAGTGCGCTTTAAAAATTCTCTACGGCATTGACATTACCGGGGATTCTATCCAAGAGTCTACAGACAATTTCTGGCAATCGCAAGAGATTGAAGATCCAGGAGTGCAAGAATTTGCCAGCATTTTAGTCAAAGGCGTTTTGGAAAACATGGAAAGAATCGATAAAGAAATAGCCAAGTCTGCCGCAAATTGGCAGCTGAATCGTATGGCAGTCATCGATAGGAATATCTTAAGAATAGCTACTTTTGAATTGTTGTTTAAGCAGGATATCCCCCCTAAAGTTTCCATTAATGAAGCGGTTGATCTTGCAAAGAGATTCGGAGACGTTGATTCAGGAAGATTCGTCAATGGAATCCTGGATAAAATAAACAAGACATACTGCCAAGATAAACAATCCAAATAATTTTCCTATGAAATTTGCCGATTTACATCTACATACTGATTTTTCCGACAGCACTTTATCGCCTGCCGAATTGGTTCAGGTGGCGGTGAATGCCGATTTAGACGCCATCGCTATTACCGACCACGATTGCGTTGAGGGGATAGGACCAGCACTGGAAGAAGCCAGGAAATTTGAATTGGAGATTATTCCCGGAATTGAGCTGACAGCGGAAAAAGACGGAAAAGAAGTCCATATCTTGGGATATTTCATCGATTATCTCGATAAAGCTTTCTTAGAAAAGTTAGAAAAAATAAAAGCTATCCGCGAAAAACGTATATTCGATATGGTGGAAAAGCTAAAAGAGCTTGGCGTTGACGATATCGAAGCCCAGGATGTGTTTGATTTATCTGGCATGGGTACGGTGGGCAGGGCTCATCTCGCTTCAATTTTAAAGAAGAAGGGGTGGGTATCGACTGTCTCTGAAGCCTTCCGGAAATATATCGGGAATAGTTCTCCTGCCTATGTAGGAAAATTCAATATGACGCCTGAGCAGGCAATAAAAACTATTTTAGATGTCGGCGGACTTCCCGTGTTTGCTCATCCGCATAATCCAGGAGAGGATAATTTGATTCCTGAATTTGTCGGTTACGGCCTTAAAGGTTTGGAGGTTTATTATCCCGGTTATCCAGGAAGCATAGTAAAACACTATGTTAATTTAGCCGCAAAATATGGATTGCTTCTAACCGGCGGTTCTGATTTTCACGGAGATGTAAAGGAAGGCAGCGTTATCGGGATTCCAAGAGTTCCATATGATTTGGTTGAAAAGCTCAAACAGGCGAAAAATGAAAAAAGATGAATTTTATATGGATTTGGCCCTGAGGCTTGCGCTTAAGGCCAAAGGTAAAACGAGTCCTAACCCTACAGTTGGCGCTCTTTTGGTAAAAAATAATAGAATTATCTCCGAGGGTTTTCACCGAAAAGCCGGCGAAGCCCATGCCGAGATAGTCGCATTAAAAAAAGCCGGAGAGAATGCAAAAGATTCAACTTTATTTGTTACCTTGGAACCCTGTTCACACTTTGGCAGAACCCCGCCATGCGTAGTCGAAATTATCAAAAATAAAATTAAGAAAGTAATCATTGGCATGCAGGATCCTAATCCGATTAATAACGGAAAATCTATCCAGATTCTCCGTAGCCAGGGAATAGATGTTAAAGTCGGCTGTCTGGAAGATAGGCTGAAGCCGATTAACGAAGATTTTACGAAATATATCACGCAAAAGTTGCCTTTTGTTACCGTAAAAGTTGCCCAGAGCCTCGACGGAAAGATTGCTGTAGTCTCAGGGGATTCAAAATGGATTACTTCCGAGAAGTCAAGAAGCGCGTCTCATTCTTTAAGAGAATCCTATGATGCTATCCTGGTGGGGATAAATACAGTTTTGAAAGATAACCCTTTGCTTAATTGTCCGGATAAAGAGAAAAGGTTTTTTAAGGTTATTGTTGATAGCGATTTGAAAATACCGCCAAAGGCAAAAATATTATCTGGCGATTCTTACGGCAAGGTTGTTATCGCTACTACCAAAGATTTTACCAAAAATAGCAAACACAAAAGTTTATCAGAAAAAGGCGTGGTTTTTATCAAGACTCCCAAAAAAGAAGGCAAGGTAGATTTACGATATCTGCTAAATCAGCTTGCGAGATTAGAGATTATGAATCTTCTGGTTGAGGGCGGAGGAAAGATTATTGGTTCCTTATTTGATGAAGGGCTAGTGGATAAAGTTATGTTTTTTATCGCGCCAAAGATTATCGGAGGAGAAAGATCTGTCTCATCGGTTTCCGGAAAAGGCATAAAGTCGATAGATAAGGCTATCCAGATAAAAGATGTCCAAACAAAACGAATCGGCGATGATTTAATGGTAGAGGGATATGTTTACAGGAATAATAACAAATCTCGGTAGGCTAGAGAGAAAATCTTTTTTAAACGGTTGCTTGCAGCTTGCAATAAAGCTGGATAAGCAATTAGATGATATTGTCGTGGGTGAAAGCATTTCCGTTAATGGGGTATGTTTAACGGTCGCCAAAATAGATAAAGGCCTATTGACCTTTGATGTGATGCAGGAGACAAAAGATAAATCAAATTTAAATGATTTAAAGATAAAGGATACCGTCAATATTGAACGAGCCCTGAGAGCCAATGATCGCTTGAGCGGCCATTTCGTTGCCGGCCACGTTGACGAAAAAGGCATTATCAGAAGAAAAGAATTTAAGAATGGCAACCACATTTTTTCTATAGTAGTCTCAAAAGAATTGATTCCCTATATTGTCCCCAAGGGTTCTATAGCTATCGACGGAATAAGTTTAACCGTTGTGGAAATAAAAGGCAATATATTTAGCGTCCATATCATACCCCATACCTACAAAAATACATCTTTAGCTAAGAAGTCAAATTCAGATAAGGTCAATATTGAAGTTGACCAACTGGCAAAGTACGCAGCAAATTTAAATAAAACACCAAGATAAATTGCTTGAAATAAATTAGATTTTAGGATATCCTCTAATATAATGGATAAACGCATTGTCATTACAGGGGTAGGGATACTCGCCTCAAACGGCATAGGTCGGGCGCAATACTGGCAGTCATTGCGCGAAGGGAAGACCGGATTTAAAGAAGTCAGCCTTTTTGATGTCTCTGGCCTTAAAGTTAAGATTGCCGGTGAAATCAGCGATTTTGATCCCAAAGTATTTTTAGGCCAAAAGGGATTGCGTTCGTTAGATAGAAGCACCAAGCTTCTCTGTTCTGCCGGAAAACTTGCCATTGATGATGCGGCCCTTGCCATAACCGAAGAAAATACCAACAATATAGGTGTAGTTGTAGGTACAACTTTAGGAAGCGTCTATAGTATCAGCGAATTTGATAAAATGGCGCTTCGAGAAGGCCCCCGCTCTGTAAATCCCGCAGAATTTCCCAATACCGTCATTAATTCTCCAGGTAGCCAGGTCTCCATAAAATTTAATATCAAAGGCTTCACTACGACGATTTCTACAGGTTTTACCGCTAGCCTTGATGCAATCGGCTATGCAATTGATTTCTTGAATTTTGGCAGGGCTAAAGTTGTTTTAGCTGGCGGAGTTGAGGAGATGTGTATCCAGACTTTCCTGGGATTTTATAAATTGGAATTTATGTCTGGATCTAAAAACGGCAATCAGCCGATTTCCTGTCCCTTTGATAAAAGAAGAGACGGGATCATTTTTGGGGAAGGGGCGGCTTTTTTAGTCTTAGAGGATTTAGAACATGCTTTATCGCGCGGTGCCAATATATTGGCCGAAATAGTCAATTTCTCAATTTGTTTTGATCCCTACAGGATAAATAAATATAATCCCAGAGGCGATGGGATAAAAAAGGCAATGTATTCTTCATTAGAGGAAGCAAGGCTAAAGCCGTCAGATATAGATTATATCTGTGCCAATGCTAACTCAACTGTCAAGGCCGATAAAATTGAGACAGATGCGATTAAAGAAGTGTTTGGTAGCCAGGCTAGGAAGGTTCCCGTGAGCGCAATAAAATCTATGACCGGAGAATGCTTTAGTGTTTCAGCTGCTCTTCAGGTGGCAGCAGCGGTGGGAGCTATCAAAGAAGGTTTTATTCCACCGACGGTAAACTATCAAGAGAAAGACCCGGAATGCGATTTAGATTATGTCCCAAACCAGGCGCGACAGAAAGAAATAAGAAACGTATTAATAAATTCTTTCGGGCCGAGCGGCAACAATAGTTGCCTGATAATAAAGAGGTATGAGAAATGATTCTAAAAGGAAAAGTAGCGGTAGTAACCGGTGGCTCCAGGGGGATTGGTCGGGAGATTGCTTTGGAACTAGCTAAAGAGGGTGCGGACATTTCATTTAATTATTTAAAGAATTCCGAACAGGCCAGGATCTTGGTTAAAGATATTAATGCTTTAGGCAGAAAAGCCCTGGCCGAGCAGGTAGATATCAGCGATTTCGCAAAAGTAAAAGAGTTTGTGGAGAAGACAAAGAATACTTTTGGTAGATTAGACATCCTTATTAACAATGCCGGGATTATTATAGATAAAGCTCTTATGATGATGGAAGAGCAGGATTGGAGAAAAGTTATAGATACCGATTTAAACGGCGCATTTAATGTAACCCGCTCCTGCATTGTTACGTTCCTTAAACAAAAGAGCGGTCAGATTGTAAATATTTCTTCTGTAAGCGGAATCACCGGTCAGGCGCGGCAGACGAATTACTCGGCTTCAAAAGCTGGAATAATCGGTTTTACTAAAGCTTTAGCTAAAGAGGTGGCAGAATATAATATTAGAGTAAATGCAGTGGCTCCTGGTTACATCCAGACTGATATGTTAAATACTTTAAAAGAAGAACAGAAGGATCATTTAAAGAAATTTATTCCTTTAGGCAGATTCGGAAAACCTGCAGATGTTGCAAGGGTAGTTTTGTTTCTTTTAAGTGATGCCGCGCAGTATATCACCGGACAGGTGATTACTGTTGATGGTGGCATGGCAATGCGATAGAAAAGGAGAACAGAAATGAAATATATGGGAGTTGAAGAGATAAAAGAGATTCTTCCTCATCGTTATCCGTTTTTGTTGGTGGATAAAGTTATCGATTGCGTTCCTAACGAAAAGCTTGTCGCGGTTAAAAATGTCTCGGCAAATGAACAATTTTTTGTGGGCCATTTCCCCCAGGAAAAAGTTATGCCGGGAGTTTTGATAGTTGAGGCATTAGCTCAGGCCGGAGCAATATTTTTCTATTTAAGCAAGAGGACTAAAGATGACAAGAATCTGATTTATTATCTGGGTAAGATTCAGGCAAAATTCATGAAACCGGTTATCCCCGGTGACCAGCTGAGATTAGAAATAAAGCCGATAAAAATGCTTTCCAATGTCGGTATTCTATCGGCTGAGGCGTATGTTGAAGATAATCTAGTGACTTCAGCAGAATTAGCTTTTAGCGTAAAGGGTTAGATTTCAACAGGTTTTAATTATAATCAAGATAATTTTCCCTCCAAACCTTCAATTTTCTCATTTATGAATAGGTTGACTAAATCCTTCCAAAATGATAGACTATTTTGTTAATATTCTTCGGGGAGTGGCTCAGTTTGGCTTAGAGCGCTTGGTTCGGGACCAAGAGGTCGTGGGTTCAAGTCCCACCTCCCCGACCACGTAAAAACTTGACCTTCGGTCAAGTTCACGTGGTTTCACCATTGGATGTTTATTGAGTTTTTACGTGAGTCCCGTGATTCCGCGAAGCGGAATTTTACGGGACAGAAAGCTTTAGTATGTTTTACGTATATCAGCTTTACAGCCAAAAAGATAAAGGTTTTTATATTGGTTATACGACCAATATCGAAGGAAGAATTAAGAAGCATAATAATGGAGAAGTAATTTCAACTAAAGATAGGCGGCCACTCTTAGAGATTTATCGTGAAGGGTACATAAGTGAGAAGGATGCAAAGGGTAGGGAAAAATTCTTAAAGAGTGGCGCTGGTAGACGTTTTTTGAAGAAGCAACTCAGAAATACTTACAAAGATTTGGGTATTACTGATTAAAAATATACAGTAGAGTATTCAAAATTATCTTCATTATTATGAAAAGAGTCCATATCTTTTATTCAGGAAGAGTCCAGGGAGTAGGCTTTAGGTTTACCGCAGAAAACCTGGCTTCAAAATTAGAAATTACCGGCTGGGTAAAGAATATACATGATGGAAGAGTTGAGGTAGTCGCCGAAGGCAAACAGGAAAATCTAGAGAAATTTCTAAAAGAAATTAATACATATTTTACTAATTATATCAAAGATTCCGAAACGCATTGGCTAGAGGCTACGGGAGAATTTAAAGGATTCGGGATTAAATTCTAATGAGATACGGGATTTTTTCAGATATACACGGCAATCTAGAGGCTTTCCATGAGGTCATCAACGCTTATAAGAATGAAAAGATAGATAAGTATCTTTGTGTTGGCGATATCGTCGGCTATGGCGCGGATCCCAAAGAATGCATTGATAAAACAAAGCAGCTTCAGGCTTTGACAGTTGCCGGAAATCATGATTGGGCAGCAGTTGGAATGACCGACATAACATATTTTAACCCCGTAGCCGAGCAGGCAATCCTTTGGACCAGAGCTAAATTATCGGATGAAGAAAAGGATTTCTTGAAATCATTGAAACTGGTTTATGAAAATTCAGATTTAATCTTAGTTCACGGGACGCTTAATAAGCCGGAAGAGTTTAATTATCTCATGGATGTGGATCTGGCTCAGGTTGATTTTAAGTTGATGAAGAAAAACATCTGTTTTGTAGGCCACTCACATATCGCAGGGATTTTTATTGAGGCGAAGGGTAAAATTTCCTATTCGGTTCAAGCTCAAATTAAGATCGATCCTAATAAAAAATATATCGTTAATGTTGGTAGTGTCGGACAGCCCAGAGACAGAGACAATAGAGCTTCTTTCTGCATTTTTGATACCGACAGGAAAGAGGTATATTTAAAAAGAGTAGATTACAGCATAGAAAAGGCTCAAGCCAAGATTATCAAAGCGGGACTACCTCCTTTTTTGGCTGCGAGATTATCTACGGGGATGTAGGATATGGATAAATCCAAAGCAAAGACAGAGATAGAAAGATTGCGTCATGAAATCAAGCATCATGATTATCGCTATTACGTATTAAGTCAGCCAGAGATATCGGATAAAGAATACGATGAATTCTTGCGTAAAATCAGAGAGCTAGAAGATCAATTCCCCGGTTTAATCACAGCAGATTCTCCCACGCAAAGAGTAAGCGGCCAGGTCCTTGAGGGCTTTAAAACCGTAAAACATAAAACCAAGATGTATTCATTAGATAATACATATAGTTTTGAGGAGATTAAAGACTGGCAAGAGCGCGTTAAGAAATTATTACCGAAGGAAAAGATTGAATATGTCACCGAGCTTAAGATCGATGGCTTGAGCGCTTCCTTATCATACAAAAATGGACGATTTCAAACCGGTGCCACAAGAGGCGACGGCTTAACCGGAGAAGACGTGACTTTTAATTTAAGAACCATACGAGCCATACCGCTGGAACTATTCGGGAAAGACTTTCCAAAGTTTTTAGATGTCCGCGGCGAAGTTTATATGGATAAATATGAACTTAGCAAGATAAATAAAGAGAGACAGGAAAAAGACGAGCCGCTTTTTGCCAATCCGCGCAATGCCGCCAGCGGGTCTTTGAAGCTGCTTGATACCAGAATCACTGCCCAAAGAAAGCTTAAGTTTCTTGCCCATTCTTTTGGGAGCATCGAACCAAAAGAAAATGTAAAAACACAATGGGAATTCTTGGAGAAAATTAAGGACTGGGGATTACCTGCCAGTCTTCATAATAAACTATGTAGCGACATAGAAGAAGTCATTGAGTATTGCCGTAAATGGCAGGATAAACGTGATAGCTTAGGATATGAGATAGACGGAATAGTTATCAAAGTTAATTCTTTGACTCAGCAAGAACGAATGGGTTTTACCCAGAAGAGTCCAAGGTGGGCTATAGCCTACAAATTTCCCGCTCATCAGGCTACGACAAAGATTAAAGATATAAAAGTGCAAGTGGGTAGGACCGGGACTTTGACTCCGGTTGCGGAATTAGAACCCGTGGAATGCGCAGGAGTTACCATTTCAAGAGCGACATTACATAATTTTGATGAAATAGAGCGCCTTGATGTGAGAATCGGGGATAGGATAATTTTAGAAAGAGCCGGAGAGGTTATTCCGAAGATTATCAAGGTCGTCAGTTCGGTGCGTACGGGTAAAGAAAGAAAGTTAAAAATCCCTGAGCATTGCCCGGTCTGCAATGGCAAAGTCAATAAAGAAAAAGAAGAAGATGTGGCTTATTTTTGTATAAACCCATCTTGCCCGGCCCAGATTGAAAAAGGTCTGATCCATTTTGCCTCAAGGACAGCGTTGGATATCGAAGGGATGGGGGAAGCGGTTGTTGAACAATTGGTCCAGAAGAAAATAGTCAAGGACTTTGCCGATATCTATGCTCTAAAAAAAGAAGATCTGTTCAAGCTCGATCTATTTAAAGATAAAAAGGCAGATAATTTGCTTAAGGCTATAGAAAAGAGTAAAAGCCAGCCTTTATCCAGGCTTCTGTTCGCATTAGGCATCAGGCATGTGGGAGAAAAGGTGGCATATGTTTTGGCGCAAAGATTTACCAGTATTGATAAATTGATACAAGCAAAGATGGAGGATTTGCAAAATATCAGAGATGTCGGAGCTGTAATGTCTGAGTCAATAGTTGATTTTTTTAGCCAAGATCAAACCATAAAACTCATAGATAAACTTAAGAAATATGGTGTAAATACTCACGAGAAAGTAATCGAGTCAAAAAATGCCAAGCTTGCAGGTAAAAGTTTTGTTTTTACCGGAGAACTAACAAGTCTTAGCAGAACCCAGGCAGAGAAGACGGTCCAAGAATTCGGCGGAGATTTCTCATCGAGCGTAAGCAAAAATACGGATTTTGTTGTCGCAGGAGAGAACCCAGGTTCTAAATACCAAAAAGCTAAAGAATTAGGGATAAAAATAATTGACGAAGATCAATTCAGAAAAATGATTAAATAGGAGGATATCTTGGAAAGATTATTTTTAAGAAGGATGGTTTTAGTTTTAATTATTTTGACTTTTCTTTCTTGCGAGGGATGCGAGGCTTTTAGGAAAAAGTTTGTTAGAAAGAAGCAAATGGAGGAAGAGACTATGGAGCAGGTGATCCTGGAGCCCCAGGAATACCCGGAAGTCGTCCATGATAATCCCGAACTTTATAAAAATTCTTACACTCTTTGTAAGGCTTGGTATTCAGATTTGTTAGAATCATTAAAGGATGAAGGCAGCTATAAAAAGCAGCTACAATGTTTTAATGAAGTCCTCAAGAACCTGAGCGAGATGCGTAATCTGCTCAAAGAGGAAAAACAGCAAGAATTAGATTTGTGTATAAGCGAGATTTCCAATAACAAAGAGCAATTAATAAACTCAAGACTTAAGAATTCCATTCTGCCACAGTTAAAAAGCAACCTAGCTAGGGTAGAAAAAACGATAAGAACAAAATTTAACTATAATAAAATTAAAGAATCAATAAGATGATACTTGAGACTGTAGTTGTTGGGCCATATCAGGCAAATTGCTATATTTTGGCCGAAAAAGAAGGTGCGGAGGCGATAATTATTGATCCGGGGGGAGACTATAATAAGATAAAGAAAGTCATTGATGAACATAAATTGATACCCAAGGTTGTCATCAATACCCACGGCCACATAGATCACATAGGGGCAAATGATAAATTTCGCTTGCCGGTCTATATTCATAAAGAGGATGCTCAATGTCTTTTGGATTCCAAAAGAAATATGTCGGCATTTTTAGGTTCACCGGTAGCTCTGGATTCTAAAATAAAGACTTTGAATGATAAAGACAAGATAACACTGGGAAAATTGAGCCTTGAGGTGATCCATACGCCAGGTCATACTCCTGGAGGTATCTGTTTAAAAATAGGCGATATTGTTTTTACCGGGGACACATTATTTTATGGCGGAATAGGAAGGACTGATTTTCCTTACGCCAGCGAAGAAAAAATGCGCGAGTCCTTGAAGAAACTGATGAGTTTGCCCGATAAGATAAAGATTCTTCCCGGTCATGGCCAGACATCTTCCATAGGAGAAGAAAGAAAAACAAATCCATTTATATAATATGCAAGAATTGTTAGAAAACTTTATTAATTATTTGTCCATCGAGCGAGGCTTGGCTAAGAATACCTTGGAATCTTACAAGCGAGATTTGCAGAAATATATCTCTTTTATGAAGTCAAAGGGTTCTTCTGATGCGACTAAAATCGATAGGGAGCAGATCAGTGCATTTTTGTTCTTTTTAAAAGACAAGCATCTTTCTATGAACTCTATAAGCAGGAATTTGGTTGCCATAAAGATGTTTCATCGTTTTTTGGTCAGGGAAGGACATGCCAAACAAGATCCTACGAGTTTGATTGAGTCTCCGAAATTATGGAAGCGCATCCCGGATGTTTTATCAACCGATGAAGTAGAGGCTATGATTGAAGCAAGTTATCCTCGTGATTGGCAGGGCATAAGAGATAGGGCACTCTTGGAATTATTGTATGCTTCGGGAATGCGAGTTTCAGAAGTGGTAAATCTTAAAGTTTCAGATATGAATCTGGATATCGGTTTTGTCCGTTGTTTGGGAAAAGGTCAAAAGGAAAGAATCATTCCCGTTGGTAAAAGCGCTATTCTGGCACTGAGAAGATATTTAGATAAGACCAGGCCAAAACTAGCTAAAAAAGAAGCCACTCAGTTTTTATTTTTAAGCAGGATGGGAAAAAGAATTTCCCGCCAATCGATTTGGAAGCTGGTAAAACAATACGCGCTTAAAGCCAAGATAAAAAAAGTAATTAAGCCGCATACTCTTCGGCATTCTTTTGCTACACATCTTTTGGAAAGAGGCGCGGATTTAAGGTCAGTGCAGGAAATGCTCGGGCATTCCGACATTTCTACGACTCAGGTCTATACCCATATAAATAAAGACAGACTAAAATCTATTCATCAAAAATTTCATCCCAGACCATAAATATGCTAGTTAAGAACTTAGATAATTTACCTTTGGATATCCTAAAGCTGTTTAGGCAGATAGGAAAAATAGCGCAGGAGAATAATTGCAGGGTTTTTGTAGTCGGCGGGGTAATCCGCGATCTGTATCTAGGAAGAGAAAACTTCGATTTTGATATTATCGTTGAAGGCGACGGCATAGCCTTAGCTAAAATATTAGCCGATAAATTCAAGGCTAAATCGGTAGATCACGAACAATTCTGTACGGCAGTCCTATTTATGCCGAACGGAATAAAAATTGATATAGCCACGGCGAGAAAAGAAACTTATGAACATCCTGGTGCGCTTCCTAAGGTTACGCCGGGAAGCATAGAAGACGATCTTTCGCGTAGAGACTTCTCGATTAATGCTATGGCAGCATCTTTGAATCCTGAAGATTTCGGAGAATTGATCGATTTTTCTGACGGATTAAATGATTTAAAGAAAAAGGTGATTAGGGTTCTGCATGATTTGAGTTTTGTGGATGATCCAACCAGAATCTTAAGGGCGATTAGATTCGAACAGAGGCTAAAATTCAAGATAGAGGATCATTCTTTAAGGTTAATCAAGGAGGCTTTAAAACATCGCGCCTTTGAAACTATAAAGCCGCCCAGGATTTGGCGTGAGTTAATCCTCATCCTTTACGAGAAAAGTCCAAAAAAATACTTTATGCGTATAGCCGGAGTTTGCGGACTCAGGTTCATACATCCTAAGTTAAGGTTGAATAGAGATACTTTAAGGCTGTTTGACGCGATCGATAAATTATTAGTTTCTTATGAAAAGCTGTATCCGCATAATGAACCGGCGGAGAATTGGTTTCTTTATTTTATGGCTTTAACAGACGCTCTTAAACGTAGCGAAATTAAATATGTTATGGAAAGGTTTAATCTTAAAAAAGACCAACGGGACAGATTGTATTCCTTTAAGAATTTAAACAGGAATTTCTTTAATTTCTTGGGAAAAGATAATTTGCAGCCCAGCCAGGTTTATGTAATGTTGGAGCATTTAAGCTATGAGACCATCTTGATTTTAAGGGCTAAATCTGAGAATAAGATTATAAAGAAAAGAATAGATGACTTTTTAAACATTTATGATAAAGTCAAATTAAGTATAAACGGTGATTACCTGACCGAGTTGGGTGTGAGCCTGGATAGCGGTTTTAAGAAAATCTTAGACAAGATATTTTATAAAAAGCTAGACGGAGAACTCCGGACTAAAGAGGAAGAAATAGAATACGCAAGGAAATTGATAGATAACCAATGACTATAGGGTTATTGCAATTAATTATCAAGATCCCCGGGAGTAATTCCTTGAAAGAAAAACGCAGGGTCTTGCATAGCCTAAGAGATA
>Ga0265297_10001484_pt1 | contig 54615 bp, 43 predicted proteins | sample Munlanlwell13791_FD_192502 | JGI IMG/M metagenome (GOLD analysis project Ga0265297, IMG submission 192502) | Leachate microbial communities from a municipal landfill in Southern Ontario, Canada - Leachate well 137-91 | ecosystem: Engineered > Solid waste > Landfill > Unclassified | place...
CACCAGCCAACATCAGTCTCGTTAACCCAGGTTTCAGAACTGCAACCATTATCATAATCAAGGTTTTCTTTCATCCAGCATTGAGTGCCAATTTGGACAGTATTGTATGTTTTTGAATTACGAGTATCAGTAAAAGGATTACCGCAAACAAAAGATCCAAATCCATCAGAACTGGAATAGGAATAATAATCACCCGAAGAAAGCATTGCCGAAACAGTAAAGTTTCCGTCAGCATAGTTATAGGTATAATAGCCGCCATTAGGATCAGTTGGTAAGCTAGCGATGTATGGCAAAAGATCAGTGGCTAAATTAGTGCAAGGCGTTGTTCCTCCGCCAATCGTGCAAGGATAAGTATCAGTGCTAGGATAGGTATTGTTGTTTTGCACTCCGTAAATCATTAAGCTGCGTTGAAGTGTTCCGATATCTGATTTTCTTTTTGCATCTTTCGAGGCATTGATGGCTGAATTCATTGAAACAATAATAAAACCGGATAAGATACCGATAATCACGATGACAACCAAGAGTTCGATTAGGGTAAAACCTTTTTTATAAAACATAAATTTATTTTTTAGTTTGTTATAATTTAATTATATTATTTATTTTTTAAAATTCAAGAATTTTATTCTTCTATGCTTTTTTATTTTTTTTATTTTATTATAAATTAATTATAATATTTATATTTTTAAAAACAAGACATTAATCCTCTAAGCTCTTTTTGATTTCTTCAAATTCATTTTCTGCCTGTTCAAAACTTTTTTTTGTTTCTTTGATTATTTTTGCTGCTTCTTTTATTTTTTCCAAACCTTCCTCCACATCAATTTCTTGCTGTTTTTCAAACCATTCAGCAATTTTGGTAATTTTTTTTAAATTTTCACTTAAATTTTTTTCTTTCATATTTTTTATTATATTATAATATCTTATATATTATTATTTTATTATTGTTTTATTTTTAAAACATTCATTTACCCATGTTTGGGTGCTAAGCTACTAAACATCAACTTGTCTTGATTTTTTGCGCTTTTGCTTCAATTGTGCCATCTGAAACCTGAAGATTTAAATCATTATCAACTTGAACCTGATTAATTGACTTGATAATTTTTCCATTTTTTCTAATTAATGAATACCCTAGTTTTAAATTTCTTTCTGGATTATTTTGGCTGATAATACTCTCTGCTAAACTAATTTTTTGCTTAAACGAAGCAAGGTTATTTTCTAAAATCTTTGGTAGAATCTTCTTAATTTTATATTCCAAAACTTCATAAGTTTTTAAAGATTGGCGCAGATATTTTTCCATTGAATAAAACAAAATCCTCATTCTGTTTTTTTCATTAAAAAAATAATCCGCAAAACTAGAAAAAATAATATTTTGCTGTTCTCTGATTTTAAAATGAAATGTCTGCCAGCCCTGGCTAAGCAAATTTGCAGCCGCAGTGGGCGTGGAAACCATTTTGTCTGCAGCCAAAGCCAGCAAGGGCACATCTTTGTCGTGCCCCAGGGCAGCAATTATTGGAAATGGATAATCAATAATTTCACGGATTAAGGCTTCGTTATTAAAAGCCAAAAAAGATTCCAAAGATCCTCCACCCCTCATAATCACTAAAACATCGATTGTTTGTTCGCGCATTGTTTTTATTGCCATTAACAAATCTTTTGTAGCTTCTTCGCCCTCAACCCGAGAATCAATCATTTTTATTTTAAATCCATATCGGCCAATATTGTTTAAAAAATCATTAATCACTGCGCCTTGCTTGCTGGTAATCACTCCGATTGTTTGGGGAAATTCTGGAATATCTTTTTTTCTTTCTTCGGCAAAAACACCTTGGTCTTCCAATTTTTTCTTTAATTTTTCGTATTCTTTTTTTAAATCACCCTCGCCTACCAACCTAATAGTTTTCGCTTTAAAACTGATTCGGCCAGTAGGTTTATAAATATCAGGCAATCCTGTGGCAATAATTTCCATTCCGTCTTTTAAATCTAATCCGCAAATTTGATAATCATATTTCCAAATTACGCAATTAATTACACTGCTATCTTTTTTGTCTTTCAATGAAAAATAAACATGGCCGCTGCTCCATTTTTTTACTTCAGTTACTTCGCCTTTTATTTTTGCTTCGCACGTATTTAAAATATTATTTAAAACAGTTAAATACGCTGAAACCGTAAAAATATTATTTTCCAAAAATTCTTTTAAGAAAGGTTTTTCTTTTTTTTCCATAAAATTATTTTAGCCTTTTTCTTAGAAAATTAAAAGCAAGCCAATTGGGCTTGCTCTGAAAACTATTTTATTTTTTTACTGATTTCTAGATAAGCTTTTTTGCGATAATTGCAATAATCACAATCTGGATTCATTTCTGGAACCTTGTCACTCATTAAACATTCTTTAATTTCTTTCAAAGATCCATCAATCCAAGAATCATCTCCAGTATAAGGGATTACTTTAATATCAAATTCCAGTTTTTTATCAAAAAATGGCTTGCCAGTGTCGCCATTGCAATAAACAAAATATCCAGTTGGCAATACATCAAATCCATTTTGCCTAAAAAGCCATTGATAAATTTCCATCTGCCGTTTATATCCTCTTTGCCAGTCAGCGTCAATATTTACTTCGCTGGTTTTGCTGGTAGCTTTGTAATCCACAATAATCAGCTGACCTTGCGGATTTATCCAAACATCATCAATTGCTCCAGTAATTAAAAGATTGGTAGGCTGATGGATAAATTCAATTCCTTTAAAATTATTGCGCCAAACATCCAAACGCTTGTCTTGATAAGGAACTGCATCAATACCAAATTCTTCAATCAAGGGGTGCGGAGTTTTTTCCTGGCGATGCAAATCAAATTCTTTTTTTAATAAAGCGTCAACCGCGCTATTCAAAGTAAAAGGAAATCCTGGCGGACGGCCTACGCCCATACGCCTATCTAAATAAAAACATTGCGGACATTCCATAAATAAATCGATTTTTGAACGGCTAAGCCTAAATGGTTCTTTTAATTCAGGATTAAAAAGATTGTTTGATTTTTTATAATATTGAGACATATAATTTATTTTCTCAACAATAGCATATTTTTTTAAAAAGGAAAAACGCCAAATTTAATCTGGCGTTTTTTGGTCATTATTCTTTGCTGGTTCGGACAAGGGAGAATATTTTTGCTTTTGTCCTTTTTGGGGTTTAAGGTTTCCCGCGGGTCGAAACGACCAATGCTGGCACATTTTTTCACCAACGAACTACAATTATCAAATAACACACTTGTTGTTCTAAGTCAATTTTAATTTAATTGCCTCTGGACATTTTAAAGAAAAAATGTTATACCTAATTCAGCCCCTTGTGATTGCTAATATTTCTATTCAGTGACTCTTGATTTCAGGGGCATTGTATCGGAGTTGGAAAATGCGCAAATTGGCACAAAAGGCCATTGTTCTGGCTATCTTGGGCCTAATCGCTCTATGTGGATCTGGCTTGCTGGCAAATGCCACAGCAATTGTCCCGGCTAGGGCTACTTTTGTAGCTTCTTCCGCAGAGCATAAGCTCTCCGCCAAGCCAAATTGCCGATGCCGCAGCGAATTGTTGTATACAATGGACTGCCCCGGCCCCCCGATGAAAAAAACGAATCCAAACACCGCTACTGTAGCATCCGAAGCCCTAGTTGGTAACGAACCAGTGTTGTTTTCCGCCACTAAAATTCTCTGCGGAAATCACAACCCGTCATGTTTTGCCAACAACTTACACTCCCCAGGGCCTCCTGCTGCACAGCTGACTCTGTCCTGATCCTAAAAAATAAAAGGAGGACCTGCTTTATAAGCTTGCCCTCCTTCTTTTTTTACAAAAAATTAATTAACCAATGTTCCGAAAGAATTGCCTTTTAATGCTTCGCCAATTTTATCTAATTTTTCCAAGTTAAAAACAATAATCGGTTTTTGATTGTCTTCGCACAAAGCAAAGGCTGTGCTGTCCATTACATTTAAATCTTTTTCTAAAGCCTGTTTGTAGGTTATTTTTTTGTAAAGTTTAGCATCAGGATATTTATTTGGATCTTTATCAAATACTCCATCAACATTCGTGGCTTTTAAAATAAGATCGCAATTCAATTCACAAGCCCTTAACGCGGCTGCACTATCAGTGGTAAAAAATGGATTACCTGTTCCGCCAGCAAAAATTACAATCCTGCCTTTTTCAAAATGACGCAAAGCTTTTCGACGCAAATATGGTTCAGTGATGGCGTCCATTTCAATAGCCGTCATCATTCTGGTTTCTTCACCTATCCGCTCTAAACATTGTTGTAGGGCCAGGCCATTAATAATCGTGGCCACCATGCCCATTTGGTGAGCCGTAGCCATATCAAAATTTTTATCTTCAGCAAAACGTCCGCGAAAAATATTTCCAGCGCCAATCACCACGCCCAAATTAATTTTATTTTCTTTTTTTATTTTCACAATCTGTTTGGCCATTTTTTCATAAGCAGCCAAAGAAATTCCTTTTCCGTTTTCCCCAAAAACCTCTCCGCTTATTTTTAAAATTACTCGCTTGTATTTTAAAGTTTGTTTCGCCATTTTATTTTTTTATTATTTTTTTATTAATGATTTTTGTCTCCGGCTAATTGACCGCACGCCGCCTTGATATCTTGGCCAAATTCATATCTTTGAGTAGCAAAAATTCTCCGCCTTTCTAAATAATCTTTAAAATTTTTAATTGTTTTCTTATCCGAAGGCTTGAAGCGATCCGCTACATTTGTAGAATTATAAGGGATTAGATTAACCATATATAACGGCTTGTTCATAATTTTTACCAATTGTTCTGCGTTTTCCATAGAATCATTTACGCCCTTAATCATTAGATATTCAAACATTACCTTGCGGGAAGTTTTTAAAATATAATCATCTACTGCTTTTAATAATTTTTTTAAATTATACTTTTTTGCCACGGGCATTAGTTTTTCCCTTAACTCATCTGTGGGGGCATGCAAAGAAATAGATAAATTAATCTGTAATTTTTCATCACTCATTTTTTTTATTCCCTCAACAATCCCAGAGGTGGAAATAGATATTTTTCTTGCTCCAATATTAAAGCAATCTTTATCATTGATTACTCTAATCGCTTCCCAAACATTGTCATAATTTAAAAACGGTTCGCCCATTCCCATAAAAACAATATTGGTAAGTGCTCTTTTTGGTTGAAATTCATTTTTTAAATAACGAGCTAAAAGTAAAATTTGATCTAAAATTTCTGCAGTTGTTAAATTTCTCTTCAGGCCCATTTGACCGGTAGCGCAAAAAGCGCAATTAAGCGGACAGCCAATTTGGCAAGAAACACAAACTGTTGCTCGTTTGTCAGTATGAATCATCAATACGGTTTCAATCTTGTTTTTGTCTTCAAGTGTGATTAAAGCTTTAACTGTATTTTTATCTTTAGAAAAAAATAACTCGTTTTTTATTTCCAAAGGACATTCTTTTTTTAATTTTTCCCTTAGCGCCAAAGATAAATTAGTGGCCTGATCCCAATCAGTGATTAATTCGTGAAAAACAGCCCTCTTTACTTGTTTTAAACGAAAACTTGGCTCTGATTTTAAAATATTCTCTAGCTTTTCCAAAATCATAATTAATCGTCTTGATTTTTAATCATTTTGTTTTCTTCGGCCTCTCCTTTTATTTTTTCTACAATTCCAGATAATTTTTTGGTACGAGTAGTGGCCACCACATCAAATTGGTTAGCTGTTGATTTTATTCTGGCACCCAAAGTTTCCAATTCAGTATTATATTTTTCATATTCCATTTCAAACATTTTAATCAGTTTAATAATTTCATATAAATTTTCTTGGTATTTAAAATTGCGAAATGATTGAAAAATCATTCTTAAGATTGCCGTAAAACTAAACGGCCCAGCCAAGATTACTTTTTTCGCCATGGCCTCATTCCAAACCTCGGGCAAATTCTCATGGATAAAACTAAAAATCATTTCATTGGGCACGAATAAAATTACAAAATCAACTGTTTTTTCTTCGGGATTGATATAATCACGAGTACAAACATCTTTTATTTTTTGTTTCACGTCTTGGGTAAATTCACGCAAATATTTTTCTTTGCTGATTTTATCTTCTGATTCTATATATCTAATCAGTGATTGCAAAGGAAATTTTACATCAATATTGATTTTTGTTTTATCAGGCAAAAAAACCGTAAAATCAGGCCGATTGGCATTAGTTTCTTGGGCAGAATTAGAAATATAATTTTCCCCCTCTACGAACCCAATACTTTTTAATAAATTATCTGCGATTTCTTCTCCAAACGCACCCCGTAATTGATTATTGGATAAAATATTTTTTAAATTCTCAGTAGATTGTTTTAATTCTCCCGTGGCTATTTTATGCTCTTCTAAAATTGTCTTTAAAGCAGAAAATTCGCTCACTCTTTCTTTTTCGCTTTCATTTAATTGCCTTTTAGTTTTTTCCAATTCAGAATTAATTTGTTCAACCAATTCTTTGATTGAATCTTTGTTAAATTTTAAAGATTCATTAATTACTTCTTTTTTGGAATCTAATTGTTCGGACATTCTTTGGCGCTCATCACGAAAAATCCGAAGCATTAAAAAAGTTGTAGCCGAAAAAGCTATAAGAGCAATAATTAAAATTATAATAATTTCTGTGAGCATCTTTTGTTTATAATTTACTTGACAATTATTTATGGTTGGTTAGAATATAGTTAAGATACTTCATTTAAAGCAGTTCGCTTAATGAAACGTGCGAAGTTCGCACTTCCTTAAGTGGATAGTTGTAGCGGATTGCTTTGAGTGAAGTATTTTTTATTACAAATATCTTGAATTTTTCCAATTTTATCTTTAATTATATTATAATAATCATATTTTTTATTTTCAAAAACTTGAAAAATAGCATACGCAACATAATCGGCTATTTGAAGCGCTCCATGAGTATAATGAGGATTGTGTTGATAAGATAATAATAATTTTGAATTCAGGTTCGGATGATTTTGCAAATAATCTAATCTTATTCTTTCAACTTCAAGTTCTAGCTCTTTTCTAAGTTTTAATTTACTATCTTTCCTTGAAAAAATTATTTCGGTTTCTTCGGTTTGATGACATATATTTTTTAATAATTGCCCGGCCATTACGCCATACATTTTTCCAGGACTTTCTTTGAGTGATGGATAACATTTTAATTTTTCAACTACGATAATATCAATTTTTAAATCATCTAACTCACTAATAAACTTATAAAATCTTTCACGAACCTCTGGATAATCATTATGAGCATGAAAAGCGTCTAAAACATATGCCGAAGAAAAAATATTTTCTAATTCTTTTTCTTTTAATAAAGAAGCTTTAAAGTCTGTTACTTTTTGTTGAAGCAATAATTGATTACTTGTTCTAATCGCAGCTAAAATTAAAAATTTAGTTGCTTGTCCGTTTGCAACTAAATTCACACCTTTAGCAGAATATACCTCTGGTTTTCCTGATTCATCTATAAAGATATATATTTTTTTATCTATCATTATTTTATTAAAAATACTTTATCGTGTTCGCGAACCTTGTCTTTGAATTTAATTGCTACTTCTTCGCCCTTTTTTCCTTGCCTGACCGGCTTGTTTTTTATTTCCATGGTTTCGATTTCTTGCTCTAAAAAAGTGTGCGCACCTTGCACAATAATTTTATCATTAATTTTTAGACCGCAATGGCTTAAAATTAATGAACCAGCTTTGGCTTTAGGATAATAATGAACAATATTGCCGATATAAATCTTTTTTGTTTCGGAATAATTATCGGCCTTATCATAACCAATGCCTTCTTTTCCTGGAGTGCCAAAATAAAATCCAGTAGAAAATCCGCGATTATAAACCGCACTTAATTCTTGTTTCCATTTTAACACTTTTTCTTTAGTAAAGGTATGCGCATAATATGCATCAATGGCTTCGCGATAGCACCGCGCTGTAACTTGAATATATTTAGGATCGCGTAATCGGCCTTCAATTTTAAAAGCATTGATTCCTGCTTTGATTAATTCTGGAATATATTCAATCATACATAAATCTTTGGCGCTTAAAAAATATTTTCCATAATTAGAAATTTTATTTCCTTCAGCGTCTGATAAAATCCATTCTTTTCGACATGGCTGAGCGCAAGCTCCACAATTAGAAGATTTACCAAACAAATAGGCCGATAAAATACATCGGCCAGACACAGCCACGCACATTGCGCCATGCACGAATGTTTCAATTTCTATTTTTGTTTTTTTTCTTAATTCTTTAATTTGCGCCATAGTCATTTCCCTGGCCAAAACAATTCTTTGGGCTCCTAATTTTTTATAAAATTCAGCAGACATCCAATTACTGATATTGGCTTGGGTAGAAATAATTATTTTCACACCTATTTTTTTTGCAATTTCAATCACTGCTGGATCCCAAATAATTACCCCGTCTATTTGGGCATTTTTGGCTTTCTCAATCAGGTCTTTGGCTTTTTTGATGTCAGGATTATAAACAGCAGAATTAACTGTTAGATAGGCTTTTAGGCCGTAATTATGGCATTTTAAAACTATGGCCTTCAAATCTTTGGCCTTAAACCCATCTGCCCGAGCGCGCAAGCTTAAATCGCTTGTTCCAAAATAAACCGCATCAGCATAATTTTTGCAAGCCTCTAACCCGCTAAAATTTTTTATCGGGCTCATTAATTCTGGTTTTTTAATTTTTTTAATTTTAATTTGTTTATTCATATTATTAAAATTAATTTACCACGCTTTTGTTGTTTAAACAAATTTGATTTTTAAGTTTTTTTCAATAAAAAAATCCGCTTTATTCTTTAAAAAAAGAAAGCGGACTGGGTATTAACAAACGAATCATAGATGCTTTTGTATCCATCATAAGTTTGCTGTGCAACTTCAGCTGAAATTGCACATCCAGGATTTTGTTTTACAAAATTACGAATCGGCTGTTTGTCTAGGCTGATTTGCTCTTTGCCTGGGCAATAAGCATCTCTAGGCCAAGCCCGGAATGAATCAGGGCTGATTTCATCGATTAGTACCAACTCTTGAACGCTGGCAGTTGGAAATAATCCAAATTCCAGCTTCAAATCAGCAATAATATTCCACCGAGAATAGGCATAAGAATGCAAAGCGCTATAAACCGCCAGCGCAGTTGATTTTGCTGTTTGTGAAACCATGGTGGCATTATAGCCAGCGCTTTTCAGCAAATAATCGCTTTGAATCCATTCATGGATATGAGCCAGCATTTGGCTATATTCCAAGGGCTGATCTTTTTCTCCAACCTTGCCTTTGGTCGTGGGCGTGAAAATTGGAAAATCAAGCTTTTCGCCTTCGCACAATTCAGCGGGCAGAAAATTGCCTTGATAGTATCCGGCCTGAAAATCATTTTCCGAATACTCTTTCCAAAGAGACCCAGCAAGATATCCACGCACAATGAATTCCACAGGAATGGCTTTTAAGTGATAGACCAGAGAAACTCGGCCTTCGAATTTTTTTAAATCCATTCCCATTGGAATACACCGCGAAAAAAAAGTCAAATCATCGGCAAGAAAATCATTGGAAACAATTGGTTTTACCAAGTTTTTACAAAATTTGGTAAATTGATTGCGAAGAATCCCAATGCCTGGAATCTCTCCTACGATTTGGTCATAAGCTGATACCCGGTCAGTGGTTACCACTGCCAAAAGATCATTGTAATGATCTGGCGGAATGTAAATATCTCTTACCTTTCCGCTCCAAGCTGGCTTAAGTCCAGCCAAAGAAAAATCAGTCATCTTATTCCTGCTTTTGTTTTTCAATGAGCAAAAGCTGATTTAGGTATAACATAAATAAACAAAAAAGCAATAATTTTACTTATTGCTTTTTTTGTTTTTTTTATTTGCAAGAATATGTATTTTTCGTGCAATTATTAGATAACCCTTTATATCCCGTATGATCTACACACCACCAAGAATCTTTAGTGTCTGGTAATTCTTTAGTAATGCAATATTTGTCTTTGGCAGTATAAACAAAGGCTTGTCTGCCACCCAAGCTATTCATTTCATTAATCAACTCTGCCCCACCGCCCTTGCTGATAAATCCAATATAAGTATTATTTTCTGCTTTATAAATATTGGCTAACATAGCAGTTTGATCAAGTAAGGCTTTTGTTAGCGAATCTTTGGATGATGATTGAGGCTGTCCATAATCTATCTGCATCAAAGATTCCATTGCCTGCTCTAATGTTTTTGTTGATTCTGGGATATAAACAACAACTGAATTTGAATTTAATTTTTTATAAGTGCCGTCATAAGTAAAAAAAACAGAAGAAAATGGCGAGGAGGGATAATTTTCAAAATTATCTTCATAAGCCAAAGAATACTTTCTGAAAATAGGATCGTTTTTGGTAACCCAAACTTTCATTTCTATTTTTTCTAAAGATGGCCAAACCTCATTTTCAAAATTATCTTCATAAAACTGTAAATTATTTTCAAAAATTTCCGCCGAATAAGCATAATAAGAAGCAAAATTCAAAAATACTTTTTTCATTTCCACTTTGTTGAAATTGATTTCAAAAACAAAACAATCATCATTTTCTATTTTTTCCGAGCCTATTTTTTTAATTTTTGCTACCTTGATAATATCAGCCCGATTAGCTTTGTAAAAATCAAATAATTTTTGCTTTGCCTGCTCATAAGATTGTTTTATTTCCGCATAAGTTTCTAATTGATAGGCTGAAATCGGAGCAGATATCCATTGATTAGAAAAGTTTTGAATTAATAATTGAGATGTTTCAGCAGCCTGCTCGGGATTGTCTCCAAAAAATTCAAATGCTTTTTCTAAGCCAACTATTTCTTTTGCTAAGAAAAAAACAATATTATCATCTGTTCTTGCTTCAAAAGAAGCTCTGGCCTCTATTGTCCCGCCTTGGGTTTCTTGAGCCAAAACTTTTAAATCTCCAAAAGCATTGGCCACTAATTTTTGATCATTATTAAAATCAATTTCGGTTTTTAAATTTAATTCCAGGGAGGCATTATTTATATTTTTTTCATAAGCCTGATAAGGTTCTTTTAAAGAAACATTACCCACAAAAGATTGGGATAATTCCATTGCTCGAGTATCTAAATTATCAGAAATATTGTCTAGAGCTTTTAAAAATAATTGCTGAGGAAAAATATATTCATAATAAGCAAAAACTCCAGCACCGGCAATTAATAAAAATAAAATTAGACTGATAATTATTGCCATTAAGTTTTTCTTTGGATTTTTCCCAACAGAAATCGGAGAAACCTGTTCTGGTCCTTCGGCTATTGGTTGCTCGATAGGATTTTCCATTGCTCCCCCTAAATCTCTTTCTTCTTGGTCAATTGGTTCGGTAGCATAATCCTGAGCTGGGGTTAAATCATTTTCTTGAACCTCTGGGTAATTATATTTTTCAATTGGTGAAAAATCAGGTTTTGCCTCGCTTTCATTAAATAATTCAACAGGTTCTGATTCTAATGGCTGGTCTTGCTTAATAGGTTCAATCAAATTTTCTTCCACTGCCAAATCTTTTTCTTCAATGGGCTCGCGATAAACCGCTGAACCAGCTATTTTTTCTTTTAAAATTTGCTGGTAATTTTCTTCCAAATCAGCATCTGGCCAGCCAGCATCTAACAAATCTTTTTTTATTGTTTCCCAAAAAACTCCTTTTTTCAGATGAAAATTTATATAATTAATTATTTCTTGATTTATCATCTTTTATTTTTTTATTTTTATGATGTTTTAATATTATCATAAAATATATTTTAAGAAAACAAGTGCTAGAAAAAAATAGCCTGATTGGCTATTTTTCTTTGCTAATTTCGTTTAAAATTTTCTTTACTTTTTCAATGCTGTCGTAATCATAAATAGAAATTGGTATTGATTTTTTCTTAAACTTTTTCATTCTGTCTTTTAAAATTTCTGGAGCAACTAAATCACTTTTGGTAATAAAAATATATTCTTGTTTTTCCACTAATTGTTCATTATAATCTTTTAATTCTTTGTTAATAACTTCATAATCAGCTTTATAATCTTCTGATTCTGCGGAAATAAAATGAAAAATAATCCGAGTGCGCTCTACATGCCTTAAAAATTTAATACCCAAACCCTTACCCTCAGACGCACCTTCAATTAATCCCGGAATATCAGCCAAAATCAAATCATAATAAACCCCTAAGTTTGGTTCTAGGGTGGTAAATGGATAATTGGCAACTTTAGGATCGGCATTAGTCAATTCTTTTAACAAACTGGATTTTCCAACATTAGGCAATCCCACAAATCCAATATCAGCAATCATTTTTAATTCCAAGCGCAAATCAAAAATATCACCAGAAGTCCCGGGTTGAGATTGCAAGGGCGTGGTGTTGGTAGAAGATCGAAAAAGATAATTTCCCCATCCGCCTTTCCCGCCTTTGGCAATCAAAACCGGCTCACCCACTTTTACAATTTCTATATCAGTATTATTGGTAAGATTATGAATCACTGTGCCAACCGGAACTTTTAAATACAAATCTTCGGCATTAGCTCCATCTAAGCGCTGGGCTTTTCCATTTTCTCCTTTTTGCGCTTCAATTTCTTTTTTAAAACGAAATTGCTTTAAAGCATCCAATTCTGAAACTCCAATAAAATAAATACTGCCGCCATTACCGCCAGCTCCGCCCGTTGGTCCCAAAAAACCAGGAAGCTTGCTAAAAGTAACCATTCCTTTTCCTCCGTGCCCGGCTTTTACTTTGATTGTTACATCATCAATTAACATAAGTTTATCTTACCACTTTTTATTTAAAAAAATAGAGCGATCTCTCGTTCTATATAATTTTTGCAATTAAACAAAAAATTAACAGATCAAAAAATATTATTAAAAAAAGTGCTATAGATTCAAAGATGATTAATACTCTAAGTTCTCGCTTAACATCTTCGTGCATCTAACCACCTAATAACCTTATATAGTAAATTATAATTTTTGTAAACAAAATATTCGTGTTTGAACGGTCATTGTTTTTTGCACCCATGTTTGGGAGCTTAGCTCCCAAACATTCTTTAATTTCGTTGTTTTGTTCTTGCGCCCATGTTTGGGAGCTTAGCTCCCAAACATGGGCCTAAGTATTTTTTTAAAACAAAGGAAAGGAAGAAAAAACAAAAGAAAAGAAATAAAACAAAAATAAAAAAGGAAATAAAACAAGAAAAATCAAATAATCAAATAATAAAAAAATAAAACAAAAAAATATTAAATATAAAAAGAAACCGCGAGCGCGGTTTCTTTAATTGCCTTGTTTTTGTAATTACAAACTAAGGGCTTGAAGTCTTTGGAGAAGAATAATTCTTAAAACTACATTAATTAATTCATCACGATTCATTTCATTTAATGGTTTGATTAAATTAAGAGCCACACCATTAATTACTAAACGCAATCCGCTACTTGTTAAGCTATTTTGATAAGCTTGAATTGCAGACTGAGTAATTGAACCAAAGTATCCAGTAATTTCAGGATGATTAAAGTATCCCATATTCTTTAACAATTGCTGCAATTCGCTAACATTAGCACTGCTTTCGCCAAAACTAGTCACGGAAATAAGATAATTTACTCTGGCTAAGCTGTTTTCTGTTGTTTGGCCAGTTCCAATAATTACCGTACCTTCTGGAGCTTCGCCTAAATAAATTGAAGCGCAAACATTGTTAGAAAAATATCCAGCAGTGTTATAAAATTTAATACAAACTGTTTTTAATCCATCTCCGGATGGCAAGGTCCATTCTTTGGTTGTGGCATAAGTTTCTTGGCCAGCACTGGTAGCAAAATTAGTGCCATTGGCAATTGCCATTTTTACAGCTTCTGGTCCACCATCAATAGTTAAAATAACATTTTGGCTTAAAGTGCTAGTGGCGCCATTATTAATCTTTAAAACATATCCACCAACAGGAGGAGCAGGAGGATTAGAAGTGGTTGATCCGCCACCGCCACCGCCACCACTAACAGTTGTGGCAGTAAAAGAAGCAAATTTGGTAAAGTGTTTTGTCCAAATTACTAAGTCTCCGCCAACATCTATTTTACAATCTCCATCTACTGCCAAGGCATCGCCAGTGGCTTGATTATCAGCTGCACAAACCGCAGTTATTTCAGTGAAAGTAATTCCGGTTCGAACATAACCAATTCTTTTTCCAGCTTCTCCAGGGATTAAAATTCTGACAGCTTTATCAAATGATAATTTTGCTCCAGTAAAACCAACTTGAATAGCTGTGCTTAAGGTTCGATCTTCAGTGCCAGTGTCAGGAACGCTAACCGTGGTCACAGTTGGCGCAGCAATTACTCCGTTCCAGGCAGGGTCAGCACTGGTAACAGTGGTTGAATCAGGGATAGCAACATTGGCATCAGGAGTATTAATGTCAATTTGAGGAAGCGTTCCAGTTCCACCAGTAATTAAAGCATCAACATTTACTTCTGGATTAGTTGTGCCAGCGCCAACAGTTACAGTCACTGCTTGGGTTGGAGAAGTAATTATTACTTCTGGAGTAGTATTATCCAAATCTGCATCTCCATTTCCATCAGGCACTGTTTGATCTGCTTCAGCCACAATAACAGTTACTTCATAATTTTGGGCTGAGGTATCATTAGCGGTTACATTGTAAGTAACTGGATTGGTAAAATCTTGAGCCACGCCAGTATTTGGACTGATTGAAGAGCCATTAATTACAATTGTTGGAGTAAGACTAGTAACATCAGTGCCATTTGGAACAGTCACAGAAACAGTATGGTCGGTATTATTTATTGCACCCACTACTGAAGGGGTATCAAAATCAAACGAAACAATTGTTTTAGTTGATAAATCAACATCATATCTGGTAAAGTGGCTAGTGGTAAAAATCAAAGTTCCACCATTAATTCCACTATCATAAGAAAGATTTGTTAAACTTGGATGATCAGGATTAAGTGGATCAATAAAGCTATCTTCATCGTTGTACACAAGAATATTTGGCACAGCATTAAATCCTAAAGCATTTAATCCGTAAAGCATAATTGTGGCTCCAGCATTTTTTAATACCAATCCGGTTCGAGCGTCAAATTGAATACTTCCTACATCAATTGAATCCATTAAAGTATTTAAGTTTTGAAGAAAAGTAATTGTATCTTCGTCAGTCAAATCCAAAGTAGCAGTAAAAGTTATCCTGCCTCGGCCGGTTTTTTCAAAATATAAATTTGTGCAAGCATCAGGAGTGTCGGCACAACCAGTTAAATTGGTAGTAATATCTGCAGCATTCAAATCTGTTTCTACATCACCAAAAATTTCTTCATAATTAGGTAATTCACTATTGTTTGTGGCTGCTTCATCGGTAAAAGCTGCTAGAACTCCGCCTTCAGCTGACACAACATCTCCTGGAGTATAACTTACAGTAACCACTTGGTTTTCAACAATGTCTGTTCCTAAATTTAAATGATAAATATCAGCTCCGCCATATTCAGCTGAAGAAATAGTTATTACGCTTCCATCTGCTTCTACAGTAAATTGATTGTGTTTGCCAGTTGGGTCATCCATTGTTTTGCTAAATGTAATCGCTAAAATATTTCCTCCAGCATTCACAGCCATTTCAGTAACTTCTGGTGCTTCTGGATTTACAAAAATAGTATAAGCAATTGTAGGCGCTCCGATTTCTGCAGTAGAAGTTATAGCATCACCAGTAACAATGGGGTCGCTCAATCCGCCAGTGCCCCAATTTTGATCAGGATCATCAGGAGTTAAATTAGCCAAAAAGTCAGCTTGGGACGTGCCAAAAGGAACATTAGTAATTGTTCCTATTTCTGGACCGGTTTCTGTGATGGTATATTCAGTTGATGATATAGTGGCCACAGATGATCCGCCATAGCCAAAAACTTTTTCAATACCAAAAAAACTTCCAGCCCCTTGGCTAAAAACAGTGATTGCCATCAATAATGTTATTGCCGGCAAATAGAGAATTTTTTTTAACATATTTCTTTTTTAATTTTTATTATTAATTAATAAAAACAATTAGGGCTTGATTTCGAAAACCGAAATCTCGCTCTTGTCTAATTCTTTTTCCAATTTGCTTGACGACAGAAAATTATAATGCAAATTATCCACGCCAATTAAATCGTGCGAATAGACTATATATTTAATCTTATACTCATCAAAAAATATGTCAAGTATTTTTTCATTATCAATATTTTCACTTCGAATCAATTCATCCAAAGCTAAATAATTTTTATCAGATTCCTGATCATAGATTCCGTTCATTTCCACGCTTCGGCTAGAAATTATTTTCTGGCCAAAGAATCGGCGCGCTGGATTAGCGCTAACCAAATTATTATTAACCTCCAAAGAATAATATCCATGCCAGGGTAAAAATAAAACTTTAAAATCTGATTTATCATTTTCAATTATTTGTTTGGCTTCAAACCATGATTCTGGATACCAGACTGCTTGCACTTGTTTATGAAAACCGCCCCACACCAAAAAACCAAAAACAATTGGAATCAAAAAAACAAAACCCAAAAAAATATTCAAACTATTCTGCCCTTTATTTTTAAAATATTCCCAAGCCGTTTGAAATCCAAACCCAGCAAAAATTGCATATCCCAAAGCCAATATTCCGCTAAATTTTTGGCTATCTCGAAACCCAGACCAAAAAGGAATATTTTCAAATAACCAGATATTGAATTGCTTAAAAATCGTGTTTCCTGCGCCTGTAGCAAAAACAAAACAACAAATACTCATTATGCTAACAAAAACCGCTAAAAACCGCGTTTTTGACGATTTTAAAGCATATTTAAACCCAAGGATAATCAAGCAAATAATTAAAGCAAAGGAAATCCAGAAAAAAGCATTATCTTGGGGCCATAAGAAATAATTTGCCCAAGTATTGCGCTCGCCCCAAAAACCATTCAAAGAAAGCACATTCCAAAAAACATCAATGTTTTTATAGCCCGAAGCAGAAAATCCCTGCCAATGATTAATACCAATTCTTTGCTCAATTGGATTTGATCTATTTAAAGCTGGAATTACCCAATAACCAATAGAAATCAAAAGCATTAATCCCCCAATCATCAAGTTTTTCGCTAAAACCTTGATTTCTACTTGTTTTTTCTGTAAAAACCAAGAAAAAACCAAGAAAACTAGGAAACAAGCAAAAATCAAGCAAGTAATTACAAAAAAGTGCACAGAAAACAAGGAAATCAAGAAAATAACAGCCAAAACCCTAATTATTGCTTTAAAATCAATGCTTTCCCGCAATTTCAACAAATAATGCAGAAATAAGGGCAAAAAAGCATAAGCCATTAAGTGCGTCCATTGCCCAGCCAAAAAACGAGAATAAACAAAAGGATTGGCCAAGTAAATCAAAGCACTGAATAGACGCGCTTCGTTGTTTTCGCCAATAGGTAAATATTTAAAAGCCAGATACCCAATATTAAAAAATAAAACCAATAAAATTATTTTCTGCACTAGCCAAGCAGGAATAATCAAACTTAAAAAATAAATTAAATAATTTACAGGCAAAGCATTTAAAAAACCATCGGTATTTAAGTTAACATTCATTTCCGAGCCAAAAATCATATCCAAGCCAAAAATATATCCAGGCAAAAGCGCTTGCCATAAAATTAATATCGCTAAGCCAAGAAATATTAAAATGTAATTATTAATTTTCATTTTTGCTTGTATTTGTGGGGTGTTTAGGAGCTTAGCTCCCAAACATGGGTCGTAAAGTTTTATTTCTGATGTGTTTGGGAGCTTAGCACCCAAACATGGGTCGTAAAGTTTTATTTCTGATGTGTTTGGGAGCTTAGCACCCAAACATGGGCCTGTTATATTAGTCGGAGGAATTGGAATCAGCGGAGGATTCAGCGGAGGATTCGGGGGCAATGGATGAATCGGAATCGTCAAGGGGTTCGGGGTTTAGTTTGGAGTCGCGGCGGTATTCAAAAATTTGTAAAAATACAGTCATTGCCAAAAAGAAATATGCATAAACAGCCATTGTTTCTGCGGTATCGTCTTTTTTCATTTGTAATAGCACTGGGCAAGATGCCAAACAAATCAAAGCTAAAAAAGCAATCACCCGACTATCCCAAGTGCAAAACAAAAAAACTAAAAATAATAACCAAAGCAAAGCGCTAGATAATCCCCATAAGAAATACGCGCCAATTGATAATCCAATAGCTAATAATATTTTCCATTTTTTGTTTTTAATATCATTCCCTAGCCATTTAAAAAATTTCAAAACATTAAAAACAACCTCTTTTATTTCTATTATTTCAATTTTTATTATAATTTTTTTCACTATGTTTAAATTTATTTCTTTTCCAATAATGCAAAAGGCAACAAATACAAAATAATAATGTTAGGCCGCTAATAATCAATCCTAAATAAAAACATTTTTGAGGGTAAAATTCAACTATGATCTGTAATTTATTTCTTGTATTAATGTCTTGATCAATAACCCAACCATTTGAAAAACCATTAGCTAAAAAATGATTTTTCTCATCAATTTCTGTTTCTCTCCATAAGCCTAAAAATCTTTTGATGTGATCAAAATAATTTTTTGGCATACCGTTTTCTTGAATAAAAGCCTTCCATCCTGGATGAAATGATTCATTGAAAACAAAAACCCCATTATTATCTTCTAGATTAAATTCTATATTATATAAAGTAGGGTTGATTTTTTTATAATTAATTAGATTGTTAAATTTTTTAGAATCGACGCTTTTAATAATTAAATTACTGGAATTATAATTATTATTAATGTTGTTAAGTTTTATATTATCAAAAAAAACAGATCCTGAATTTTCTTCATTTGGTAAAGAATATAAGTAAATAATAATTGTATTAGAATTTTTATTGGGACTAAATGCCATTGTGTAGGTATTCCAATTTTCGTTTTCTTTATTTAAAAAATATTTTACAATACATTTTTTGCCGTCCCACAAACAAAAACCAGCATTTCCACTTTTAATTTTATAATCAAAAGAAAATAAAAATTCTTGTTCTTTATTTTGTAGATTAATCGCATTAGATTTAGTACATGCCATATCTTTTTTAGCAAAAAGATATAAAGAATTCTTTCCATCGCTTGCGTCCGAAGAAATTTCCATTCTAATGTCGGCCATTCTGTCTGTTAATTTACAATTACCAACCTCTTTAGTCCACAACCCAGACTCAAATGAAAAATTTTTTAATAAATTATTTTTTTCAATAAATAATTTTTTTTCAAAATTTAAATTTCCTTCGGGTAAAGAAAAATTACAATTATTTATTTTAAAACCATTATTAACGTTTAAAAAATTATTTACAGATTCTTGACAATTTAAAATTTCATATTGTCCAGATTTTGGTAAATTTAAAATAGACGTGATGGTATTATTTTCAACTAAATTATCTTGTTTAAATATTTTTTTTAAAAAAATGCTATTATTTTTTAAAAAGATATTGTTAAGACTTTCTTCTGTAACAATTAAAATATCTTTATTTGAAAAATTTAAAATATCAAAAAAATCATCAATATCTTTTGCGCTAAAAATATATTTTGGTGAATAAAATTTAGCAGATACGTGGGTGTTGTTGATTTTATACAAATCCAACATTCCAAAAGAAGAAGACATTTCAATATTACTATTTGAGTTTAAGTTTTTTTTAATCTCTTCTGGACTTTTAGAATTATAAAATTTATAATCAAAATCATTTCGTTGTAATATATTTGAAATACCCCATAAACTTAATAATTCGTCAATACTTTCTGAGTCAAGATTGTCATAAACAAAATTAATGGCTTTATTGCTATAATACATACCACACCCATTACATGTTTTATAAATATTTTCTGTTTTAAGAAGGGTGTCTGAAAAACTTGCACGAGAAGTTTGAATTTTCTCGTCCCAGTTAAATATATTAAAATATTGATCTGGTAAAAGTAAAATCCTTGGAGTTTCTTCTTTGAAAAAATATTCTTGAGCGTTTTTCCAATAATCAGGAATTGTATTAATTTTAGCACGAGAAGAAAAAATGTTGCCTAAAAAAAAAGGAAAGCTCATAAAAATAATAACGCCAATAATAACAAAAAATGAAAAAATTTTAAAAAATTTTGATTTATTTTTTAAAAATTCAAAAAAAACATAACCGAGAAGTAAAGAATAAATTAAACAAACCAAAGACATAAATTTATATGTATTTCTAAATATAAAAAGGATTGGAATGTTTTCAAAAATTTTAGAAATTAAATCACTAGAAAACCAAAACTCATTTATTCCGCCAATTATTGGTAATAAAAAAACGATTAAGCTTAATAAAATAATTATTTTTTTTCTGTCTATTAATGAATTTTTTTTAAAAAAAGAAGAAAGTAATACAATTAAAGGAATTATAAATGATAAAAACGATAAAAAAATATTATTTTTATATTTTGAAGCAAATTCAACATAGGGGGTTCCTTTATATGAAGAGAAAAAAAACCATGCGCCAAAATTTCTAAAAACCTGAATCGGAGAAGTATCATAATTTTGAAAATGCTCACTATCTAAAATATAATTTGTATTAATTTTATATACAAAATTGCTTAAAAAATAAGGTAAAAACCACCATAATGTTAACAATAAAGTAATTAAACATGTCCAAAATAAAAATTTTATTGATTTTAAAAATTTTTCTTTTTTATTAGCATATATAAATAAAACATAAACAATATAAACAAATAGCAATATAAAATCATAAATCAAGTTTACTCCAAAGGTTAAAATATTTATTAAAGATAATATAATTAAATATTTAATCCATTGTTTTTCATTAATTCCTTTTATAAAAAGATATATTTGTAAAGGAAAAAATGCATATGTTATAAAAATAAAAAATGTATTATCGGAAATGAGAGTTATAACGTAAAAATTAAATACATAAAATAATGAAGCTATGAATGTAGTTAAAAAATCTTTTATACTAAAAATTATTCGAAATAAGATCCCAAAAAAAATAAACCCGCAAGTAAACAATAATGCAAATATTATAATTTGCGTATAAATTGCGTTAATACCAATTAAATTAAAAAAATAATATAAAATCGCTAGCGGAAACAATTGCCAAATAACATTTGAATTATTATTTCCAAAATTATTTCCCTCTCTCCATGTATAAAAAAGGTTTTTAATTCCATCTTGAGGAGAAATGGTAAAATCTAAATTGCCCTGAGATAAAAAAATAGCGTCTTTTAATAAAAAAATAAAAAGACAAAAAAAGGCTAAAAAAATAATTATCCTAAAAAATAAATTATTTTTTAAGACTTTATTAATTTCTAATTTTATTAATTGTAATTGCATTCTTACTATCTAAAAAATTAATTGATTTTTTTGCACGCAATAAAAAAATATCTTCCTAAAAATTTTTTACCAAAAATTAACTCTAAAAAACTTTCAATAAATAGAAGTGTCTTGGTATAAAAATTAGAATTGTTTAAATTATAAAGAAAATCTGGAACTCTACTAAAGGCTTTGATTTCGATAATTTCAAAACCTATGTCCTTAAGTATTTTTTTTAATTCTGAACTTGTTGTATATATTATTGGAAGCTTGTGTTCGGAAAAAGTATCTCGATGAAAACCAGAAATCGATTGACTATTGGGCATTGTAAAAATAAAAATGCCATTATTGTTTAGTTTTTCATATATATTACCTACTATTTCTATCCAATTTTGATTATATTTTAAAACACGTATGGCTGATATAAAATCAAAATTATCAATAAAACAAATATTGTCTTTTGCTATATCGCACGTTTTAATTTCTTTTACTTTTAACTCGTTGATAAATAATTCTTTGCAATAATCAACCATGTTGGGCGCAACATCAATTCCATATATTTTTGCATCTGCTGAAGAATTGTTAATATAATTTGTTACAACTCTTCCATTTCCCACACCTATATCTAATATAAGTTTTGGTTTTATAATTTTTAAATAATAAGAAATAAAAGCCATTTCTTTTTTTGATAACTCTTGCTTGGCCTTACTCTTCCAAACCTCTGAATATTTTTTATTTAATTTATCCCAATGTTCTTTGTTCAATTGATTATTATTCATTTTTTTTAAAAAAATTATATTTAAAATTTTTAATGCTTACAAATTTACAGTCGCTATCAAATATACTAATTTTATCAATTTTTGCAACAACATCAGAAAGAATTCCGTTTTCAAATATAAAAGATTTGATAAATAAATTATCTAAAAAATACAAAGAATTAAGCATTAAATATTCTCTAATATTTTTATTATGTGCTATAATATTTGAAGTTGAATTTTGAACAAGCAATAATTCTGTAAAATTTTTTGAATTTTTAACTAAAATATTTTTTTTAAATAATCTTTTCAAAACATGATTAAACCCTTTAAGGTTCCATAAATTTTTAATAAAAGGGCATGTTGGATAAACCTTTTTTTCAAAAAAAGAAATCAATAAATTATTTTCTGCTATATAACTAGCTCCATTTTTTAATACATCGCCCATCATAGACGTTTTTCCGTTAAACCCAGGAGCAGTAATACATGCCACAGTACCATTGTAATCAAACGAACAACCTCTAAAAAGAATATAGTCATTTATAAATAATTCCAGATTGATAAAATCACTTATGTTGGTGCCAACTGGTAAAATTCCTCCGATAGTAAAAGGAAACAAGGTATATAATCTATTGATATAAAATATTTTTTTCTCGTAATCATATTGAAGTTTTAATGAAAATAAAAAAAATTTCCTTTCATAATACCAGATATTCCCTTTTTTTAAAAAATATTCATTTCGAAAGTCGTATTCTTTTGGAATTTGAATATCATTTTTAATTATAATTTTATAATGATATTTATTTTTAAAATCAATTAGATCAAAAAAATTAAAATTTTCAGATAAATAAAATCCATTTAATCCATTGATTTTGGTATCTAAAGATACTAGTTGTGGGATTATATTTTTATACATTGTTCTTTTTTATCCTATCTAAATCAGCTTCGACCATCATCTTAACTAATTCATCGAATTTTATCTTGGGCTCCCATCCTAATTTCTCTTTAGCTTTATCTGATTTTCCGTGTAAATAAAATAATTCAGCGGGGCGCTTAAAATTAGGATCAATTTTGACGTATTTTGACCAATCACCAATACCAACATAATTAAATGCTATATCTAAATAATCTTTTATGGAATAAGTTTCTCCTGTTGAAATAATATAATTATCAGGCTTTTCTTGTTGCATCATCAGCCACATTGCTTCTACGTAATCTCCAGCAAATCCCCAATCTCTTCTGCTATCAATATTTCCAAGTCTTATTTCGTTCTCTAATCCAAGTTTAATTTTGGCAACACCGTCACTAATTTTTCTAGTGACAAACTCTTTGCCCCTAATTGGTGATTCGTGATTAAAAAGAATACCATTGGCACAAAACATTCCATAACTTTCTTTAAAATTAATTGTCATCCAGTAGGCATATAATTTTGAAATAGCATAAGGACTTCTTGGATTAAAGGGTGTTTCTTCTGTTTGTAAACCATTAATATGGCTGTTTCCAAACATTTCACTAGTTGAAGCTTGATAAAATTTTGTTAAAGGAGAAAAATATTTTATTGCATTTAATAAATATAATACACCTAAGGCATTGACTTCGGTTGTAAGCCTAGCTTGATCCCATGAAGAACCAACAAAAGACTGAGCAGCTAAATTATAAACTTCATCAAAATGAATATTTTTAATAATGTTTATTAAAGATGCTTCATCGGTCATGTCTCCGGAAATAAAATCTATTTGATCGGTAATTCCAAGATAATCGGTATTACTAAAATTTGGATTAGAATATCTTCTCATTAATCCATAAACCTTGTAATCTTTTTCTAATAATAATTTTGCCAAATACGGCCCATCTTGACCAAGTATTCCTGTGATAAGCGCTGTTTTTTTCATATATTGATTTTAATATTATTTATAATATTATTAAAAATTTTATAACTTTTTTCATAATCATAATTAAAACTATCTTTCCAAGAATTTAATCTATATTTTTGATATAAATCATTGTCTTTTAAAATTTTTACTATATTTTGGGCAAATATTTTTGGGCTTTCTTTGCAAACCACCCCTGTAATATTATTTTTGCAAGCATCTCGCAACCCATCCACGTCATACACAACAGCGGGCGTGCCTTGGCTGTTTGCTTCCGTAACAATCAATCCCCAACCTTCTTTAATAGATGCCACGCAAATCAAATGGCATTTTTGCATTAATTCTATTTTCTTTTCTTGGCTAACTCGGCCTAAATATTCAATGTCTTTTTTGTCTTTTGATTGACTGATATAATCTAAAACTTTTTTACCATAAACAGAATTACTATCTCCGGCAATAATTAATTTTAAATCAGGAATATCTTGCTTGGCAATCTCAAAAGCTTTTAAAATATGATCTGGTCTTTTCATTGCTCGAAGAGAGCCACAATAAAGCATTGTTGGATTTGTTTCTTTTTTGAAACAAAATAATTCTTGTTCATCGATCGGTTTTGTTTCTAATCCAATAGGAAAAACAAAAACATTTTCTTTTTTAAATCCATATCTTTGAAAATCTAATTTTGCACTTTCTGATTCAGTTAATACAATTTTATCTTTCAATAGCCAAAGGTAAATTGGTTCAATTAAATATCCAATCAAATTTAAAGGAAAAAACATTTCGTAAAACCAGATTTGGCGACAAAGCTGATAGCTTAAAATAATGTTTTTTTCTTTCACATAAAATTTGGCAAAGAACGGAATCGTGTTTACTTCATCAATCACTAAATCAGCCCAATTTTTCAGATTCTTTTGATAATAGCGAAAGGCTTGCCAATAAACTGTCCAACGATTACCTAGGCGAATCACTTTATACCCGTCAATTATTTCTTGTTTTTCTGCGCCTTTAAATCCAGCTACTAAAAATATTACTTCGTGCCCATCCTTAACTAATCTTTTTGCTAATTCTTCATTGACTAGTTCAGCGCCTCCAGCCAAAGGATTTTTCCTGTCTTTCCAGGTAAACCAAAGAATTTTCATATTCCTAATCTTGTTTTTTAAAGTTTTTCTTTCTAATTACATAAGTTGGGCGGTTTGCGACTTCGGATCTGATATTGGCAACATACAAAGCAATCAATCCTAAGCAAGTTAAAACCACACCAATCAAGAAAATATTCAAAATCGCAAGCAAAGAACTGCCGGAAAAACTTTTGGCAAAATCACTATGCAAAATATATTTACTAAGAAATAAAATAAATCCAAAGCTTCCAAAAGCCAAAGTAATAATTATTCCCAAATAACCAGCAAATTTTAAAGGAAAAGTGCTGTGCGCTACCAAAGAATTAAAAGCCAAACGAAATAGCTTTATTTTATCATAAGCAGCCCGGCCGTTTAATCTGGGGCTGGCCTCAAAACATACATAATCTCGCTTGAATCCCAGCCAATCAATCAGCCCACGGGCAATACGCTCGTGCTCGGTAAATCTTCGGAACGACAAAACAACTTTGCGATCTAATAATCGATAATCAGTGGCTCGGGGAATAATTCTTGTTTCCCCGATTAATTCCATAATTTTGTAAAACAAAATGGCCCCGTATTTTTTTACCCAACCCTCGCCATTGTTTTTGTCGCGAACGCCCACCACTACATCAGCACCAGCTTGCCATTTTTTAATAAATTCTGGAATCAATTCTGCTGGGTGCTGTAAATCCGCATCAATCATTAAAACCGCGCATCCGCTGGCTAAATCAAGGCCAGCTGAAATAGCAGCTTCTTTGCCAAAATTACGAGAAAATTGAATATATTTTACGTTTTTATCTTGATTAGATAAATCAGTTAATATCTTTTCAGTTTGGTCAGTGCTTCCGTCGTCAATAAAAATAATTTCAAAATCATATTCATTTTGCAAACAAGCAATATTTTTTTTGATTTTTTCATAAATCAAAGGCAAATTTTCTTGCTCGTTGTAGGCTGGAATTAGGATTGAAATAAGTTTTTTATTTTCCATTATCTTTAAAGAATAATTCTTTGATTATTTTAATTAAAAGCAGGAAAAATGACACTAAACTGCCAATTAGGAAATTATTAATAATTATTTCCACGTTATTATGAGTAATATAACATAAAACCAGCACTGTCAACGGTCCGAGTAATGCTGGCCAAATAATATAATTTTTGCGCAAAGCCAAAAAATAATAAAAAAACAAACTGGAAAAAGACACAAAAAACAAATAAAGGCTGATTTTAGGAAGCAAATGGGCATAAGATTCATAGCGAGCTCCGATTAAAATCTTAGTAATTAATCCAGGGAAAATAGAAAAAACAGCCAAAGCGCTTCCGCCTAAAATTGCAGTTAGGCCTATGGCCTTGAACATTGTTTTTTTGTTCTCTTGGTTTTCATTATTTAATTTTATCGATGGCAATAATACTGCTGGAATAGAAGAAACCAAAAAATAAATTATTCGGCCAATAATAGCCATGCCACTATAAAATCCAGCTAATTCTGGAGAAAAGTATTTTTTCACCACTACCACATCGCACGAATATAAAAAAGTAATCGCCAAAGACACCAGCAAAAAAACACCAGCATACCAAAGCTCTTTTTTAATCCGCGAGTCTATTTTAACAGAAAAACATTCATAAATTTTAAAAAATTCACGATTTGCCCAGATTAAATATAAACAAGAAATAATACTGGATAAAACAATTGCGCCAACAACGCCAAAAACAGCCCAGCCGATTAAAACAAATAAAGCCGAAAGAATCAATTTAGACAAACTGCCCAAAATTCCAGACAAAGAAAGAACTTTAAAGTTTTGCAAGCCTTGGGTAATGGCTTGATTATTTACATTGATTACCCCAATTAAAACAAGAATCGCAAAAGCTGGAAAAAAATAATAAGAACTGAAATTGAAAAAAGAAGCAAAAAAATTACCAAAAATAATTAAAATCAAAGATAAAAAAACAGCGCAAAGCAAACTGAATTTTTGAAGCATGGCGACTAATTCCCTATCTTGGTCATTTTTTAAATTAGCCACAATTGTGGTAATCACATTTTTAAAAAATCCGGTAAACACGCCAAAAATCAATAAAAAAGAAAGAAAAACTTGGACTTCCCCAAAATCAGCCACTTTCATTAGCCGACCCATTACTGGATGATAAAGATAATTTAAAAAAGCCACGCTAATAGTGCCAATAAAATAAATAGCATTGTGCTTTAAAAATTTATCCTGTTTTATTCTTTGAATTATCATAATTAACAAAAAATCATTTTGCAACAATTATGTAGCTATTGTAGCAATTATGCAACAATTACCCAATAATCATGCAACAATTATTGCAACAATTATGCAACAATCACACAATAATTATTTCAATAATTTAAATCTCTTCTTTCCTTTTCCGCCCATGTTTGGGTGCTAAGCTCCTAAACATTCATCGAACACTAATTCATTGGCCCATGTTTGGGTGCTAAGCTCCCAAACATCAATCTTTCAGGTATTTTCTTTTCTTAAGTTTGTCTGGAAAATATTCTTGGTCTTCTTTATATCCAAAATTCGGACTATATTTATAATCCTTGCCATAACCTAATTCTTGCATTAATTTCGTGGGCGCGTTTCGGATGTGCAAAGGCACGGGCAAGTTTCCATATTGGCGAACATCATCAGCTGCTTTGTTGTAAGCAATATAAATTTCATTTGATTTCTTGCATTTAGCCATATAAACCACGGCTTGGGCTAAAATAACATTACATTCTGGGTATCCAATAAAATGACAGGCATTGTAAGCGGCTACGGCTTGTTCTAGGGCCCGAGAATTAGCAATGCCGATATCTTCCGAGGCAAAGCGAACTATGCGCCTAGCAATGTATAATGGGTCTTCGCCAGCTTCAATCATTCTTGCCAGCCAATAAAGTGAAGCATTGGCATCGGAGCCACGCATTGATTTATGAAGCGCAGAAATAATATTATAATGCTCTTCGCCTTCGCGATCATAAAGCAAATTTATTTTCTGCGAAGCTTCTTCAATTATTTTAACGCTAATGTCTCCCTTACTCGCAATGGCAGCATATTCCAAAATATTCAAAGCAATCCTGGCATCACCATTGCTAATTCGACTAATCACCCCGATTTCTTTGTCTTTAATTTTAATATTTAAATTTCCCAATCCACGCTTTTTATCTTTAATGGCTTTTTTAATAATTATTTTAATACTGCTTGCATCTAGTTGTTTAAAAACAAAAACTCGACATCGGGATAATAAAGCGGCTCGCACTTCAAAGCTGGGATTTTCCGTAGTAGCACCAATTAAAATAATTAAACCGCTTTCAATATGAGGTAAAAGCCCGTCTTGCTGGGTTTTGTTCCAACGATGAATTTCATCAATAAATAAAATTGTTTTTCGGCCAGCCAAATTATTGCTCTTGGCCCGATTAATTATTTCGCGCAAATCTTTTAATCCACTGCTCACTGCGCTGATTCTAATAAAGTCGGATTTAGTTTGCTTGGCAATAATCATAGCCAAAGTAGTTTTGCCTGTTCCCGGAGGACCCCAAAAAATCATTGATGGAATAGCATCAGCTTTAATGGCTTCGCGTAAAAGTTTTGTTTCGCCCAAGATTTCTTCCTGGCCTAAAAATTCCTCCAAAGTTTCGGGCCTGATTCTGTCGGCCAAAGGAGTGACTTGCTTCAAAATAGATGATTTTTCTTTTTGGTCCATTATTTTTATTCTACTCTTTTTTGGAAAAAAATAAACCCATTAAATTGGGATAATAAAAATGTTTGGGAGCTCCCTTACATAAACTTCTGGTGAAGTTTTGTTCGGGTCCCGGCTCGCGACCGTCGTCGCTCCGCCTTTGATTGAGTACAATCAAACCCCCAAACATGGGGTCTTATTATAATCGCAGAAAAAGAAAACCGCTAACGCGGTTTTATTTTTTAAATTATTAAGGATGAGTATAGCGAATAATTACCACTCCACTACTTCCGGCATAAGAATAAACTGGGTCAGGGCCACTATTCCCTCCATTTCCTGTTCCGTTTTGAGTATTCTGAACTGCTGCATATCCCCCAGCAGCATACGTAACTGCTGATCCAGTAATAGAAAATGATCTGCCTGGGGCTTGAACTGTTCGTTCATCGCTTATACCTCCAGCTCCACCGCCAGGGCCACCATAACCACCATTTCTACCTCCTCTATTTCCATAACCAGTTAATGTCCCAGAATTAGTTTGGATTGAGTTTCCATAAGCCCCAGTAAAACTTCCGCCACCACCACAACCACCATTAAGGCCAGCGGAATAATCTCCTCCGCCTCCACCACCAACAATCAACAACGTAATATCATTAACACCTGTAGGAACTGTCCAAGTAGTTTGTCCTGCTCCACTGAGATAAATACAGCGGCAAACTTCTTCGGTGGCACTAATATCTGTTTTTTGACACTGAACTTGAGCGTTAGTGCTCGACTCACAGGTACTAGTATAACTATTAGTAGAAAATCCATCAGAAGAAGAATAAGAATATGTCTCTTCATTAGAAAGAATAGCTGATAAAGTAAAAACTCCATCTTCGTAAGAATAAGTATAATAACCACCGTTAGGATCAGTTGGTAAGCTAGCGATGTATGGTTGAAGATCAGTAGCTAAATTAGTGCAAGGGGTTGTTCCTCCGCCAATGGTACAAGGATAAGTATCAGTGCTAGGATAAGTATTATTGTTTTGCACTCCATAAACCATTAGCGCCCTTTCTAATGCGCCGATATCTGATTTTACTTTCGCATCTTTGGCTGCGTTCGTAGCGCCGCTCAAAGACACAATAATGAAACCGGATAAGATGCCGACAATCGCGATTACAACTAAGAGCTCGATTAGAGTAAAAGCTAGATTAGATTTTAATTTCATAAATAAGAATTTTTTTCTTTTTTGTTTTTTTATTATTAACAATATTATATCAAAAAATAAACAAAGCTTTTGATTCTTGATTCTTTGTTTTAAATTGTATAAGATAAATCATATGAATCAAACGAAAAAGATTGGAACTGATTTTCCCAAAATCTATGATTTTAAGGAAGCGGAAAAAAAATGGATTAGGGATTGGGAAAAAAACAAATACTTTGAATTCAATCGCCAAAATTCTGGCGAGCTTTTTGTGGTAGACACTCCCCCGCCTTATGTTTCGGCTGACCATTTGCATGCTGGGCACATTATGTCTTATGCCCAAGCAGAATTTATTGTGCGCTATAAAAGAATGCGCGGCTACAATGTTTTTTATCCCATGGGTTTTGATGACAATGGCTTGCCCACAGAAAGATTTGTGGAAAAAAAATATAATATTGATAAATCAAAAACCACGCGTTCAGAATTTATTGATTTGTGCTTAAAGGAGACTGAAAAAGGAATCCAAACTTATAAAAATCTTTGGAATAGTTTAGGCATTTCTGTGGATTGGTCTAAAACTTATAGCACGATTGCCCCTTTGGCTACAAAAGTTTCCCAGAAATCAATTTTGGATTTGTATAAAAAAGGATTGCTTTATAAAAAAGAATTGCCAATTTTGTGGTGCCCCTTTTGCCAGACAGCAATTTCCCAATCTGACCTGGAAGACAAAACCAGGGATTCGAAAATGAATTATCTTAATTTTTCTTTAGCCAATAAAGAAAAATTATTAATTGCTACCACTAGGCCAGAGCTGATTCCGGCTTGCGTGGCGCTATATGCTAATCCCAATGACCCAAGATTTAATAAATTAATCGGACAAAAAGCCATTGTTCCTATAATGGATTATGAGGTGCCGATTTTAGGAAGCGAAAAAGTAGACCAAGAAACAGGAACTGGATTAATGATGGTATGCACCTGGGGAGATCAAGAAGATTTAGAAAAATGGCGAACAGATAATTTAGAAACTAGAAATATTTTAACTATTGATGGAAAAATGAATTCTTTGGCTGGAAAATACCAAGGATTAAGCATTAAAGAAGCGCGCGAACAAATTTTAAATGATTTACAAGAAAAAGGATTGTTGGAAAAACAAGAACCAATTGAACAAACAATCAATGTCCACGAAAGGTGCGACACGCCCGTGGAACTAATTCAAAGCAAGCAATGGTTTATTAAAATTGCTGATCAAAAAGAAAAATGGCTGGAATTGGGGCGCCAAATAAAATGGCATCCTGATCATATGATTAATAATTATGAGCTCTGGGTAAATTCTTTGAAATGGGATTGGTGTGTTTCGAGGCAAAGATTTTATGGCGTACCCTTTCCTTTTTGGGTTTGCGCTGATTGTCAAGAAATTATTTTACCTGATGAACAAGACTTGCCAATAAATCCTTTTGAGCAAGAAGCGCCCGTGAAAGAATGCCCAAAATGCCAAAGCAAAAATATCAAACCAGAAACTGATGTAATGGATACTTGGGCCACTTCTTCGTGCACTCCATTTTTATTGCGGGAATTAGGGCAAAGCAATGATTTGTTTCCAGTTAATCTTAGGCCTAATGCTCATGAAATTATCAGAACTTGGGATTTTTATTCTATTGTAAAGGGTTATTATAATTTTAATACTATTCCATTTAAAAATATAATGGTTTCTGGGCATGGATTAGACGAACAAGGTAAAAAAATCAGCAAACGCCTGGGCAATTATGTGCCCTCGGATAAATTAGTAGAAGAGTATGGAGCTGATGCTGTGCGCTATTGGGCTACAGGTGCAGGATTAGGACAAAATCTAAGATTCAGCCCCACGGAAATTAAAAAAGGAAAACAAATTGCTACAAAGTTGTGGAATGCTGGAAAATTTATTTTAACCATGAGTCAAGATTTTGATGAAAAAGATAATCTTGTTTTTGAACCAGCTGACTTATGGATAATTGAAGAATTGAATAAAACCATTGCCGAAGCAACCGAATATTTTGATGAATATCAATACGCCAAAGCTAAAACCAGTATTGAAGATTTTTTTATGTCAAAGTTTGCCGACTATTATCTAGAGTTTGTAAAATACCGATTATATGGCGAAGAAATAGAATCAAAAAGAAGCGCTCAAAAAACTTTGAATAATATTTTTCTAAATATTTTAAAATTGTATGCCCCGATTATTCCATTTGTTACTGAAGAAATTTTCCAATATTTTTCTAATGAGCCAACTATTCATTTATCAGCCTGGCCAGAAAAAATAATTATTGATACTAAAATAGATATCAGTGATTTTGATAAAGCAGTTGAAGCAATTGATGAAATTAGAAAATACAAATCGGAAAACAAGATTTCTTTGGGTGCAGAACTGGAAGAATATGAATTAAAAACAAAAGTTGATTTAGATAAATACGAATTATTCATTGCCAAGGCCATTAAGGTAAAAAAAATAAAATAAACAAAAGCCCCCTCTTCGGGGGCTTTTTGAATACTAAATAAATTATTGCTGAATAGTGAAATATTTATCTCTGTTTAAGGCAATTGTTGCCTGCTCTTTTTGGGTAATTTTTTTCACAATCAAGTAAATGATAAAGAAAAGAATTAATCCCACGATTAGGCCAATGATTAGCCATAGCAAGCTCCACCATCCGCCAGCAAATAAACTAACTGCAGCCATAGTAGTTTGCTGTTCTTCTTCTTCAACTGGAACAGCGCTAACATTAATAGACAAAGAGCCTCGGACTGTTTCAATATTTTTTGCATTTACCTCAGCGTTATCTGACAAAGTTGTAGCAGTGTCAAAAAATTCAGGAGCAGCAACGCTTAAAGTAAAGCTTATTTTTCTAGTTTCATTAGCTTTGATATTGCCAAGTAAAATAGTTCCATTAACATCACCAACATAAGGCTGGTCGTCTAATTGAACATTGGAAACATTGCCGATTTTTTCCGGTAAAATATTACTTAAAATAACATTTTCCAAAGCTTTGCCATCAATAGAAGATACAGAAATTACTACATCAATCTGGTCGCCTGGCTCTGCAGAAACAACGCTTGTCATGGCTCCAGAACAGCTGATAGAAGAATTCCTTCCAGTAACTTGCAAGTTCAAAGTTCTTGGTTGAACAATTACTGGAACCTGAGAAACTGGTTGTTCAATAATTGTAGTTGGAATAATTAAAGTTGGAATCTTTACAGCTTTTTTAGTGTAAACACTATCTGACCAGGAATATAATCCTTGATCACAACCCAATGACCAAGCGCGATAATAATATGTAACACCTGAAGATACTTCAGAATCAAAATATAATGATCCTGTTCCAAAGTAAGCGATAGAACCATCAGTGGCAGAAATCGGATAAGAATATAATTTCTTGGTAATTACAGTATAACAAGCGCCGGCGCCAGGAGTCCAAGTTAGGTTAACTCCATTGGTAGTGGCATAGGCATTGAAATTATAAGGAGAATCCGGATTAGTAATAAATCTTAAAGTATTTCCGTAAACTGTGGTTCCGCTATTGTTAGTGGCTTCAGATCGGAAAGAATAAACTTTTCCTTTTTCTAAACTATAAACAATTGAAGAAAAGTTTTCACCAGCTCTTTTGCTTGTAAGGTAAGGTGTGTAATATCCTAAATTATCAGAACGGCCATAAGCAAAGCGAACACTAATATATTGACCATTATCGCCTTCTAATCTTCCGTTCAAAGTAGCGCTAGTGGTTTTTATATCAGTAGCATTCCAAGTTGCAACAGCTAAATTAGCATTTTGATAAATTATTGAAGTTTTGTTTGCTGAACAGCTGGCATTGCTTCCGCCGCCTGTTCCATAACAAGTCCAATACCATGGGCCTGAACCGCTCATTCCTGAGAAGGTTCCAGCATTACATAAATTAGATGTTGGAGCATATTCAAATGTTTGACCATTAGAATATCCGCATTGTCCAGTTACTTGATAAGTAGTAGTTTTGTTTGCTGAACAGCTGGCATTGCTTCCACCGCCTGTTCCATAACAAGTCCAATACCATGGGCCTGAACCGCTCATTCCTGAGAAAGTTCCAGCATTACATAAGTTTGTAGTTGGGGCATATTCAAATGTTTGACCATTAGAATATCCGCATTGTCCAGTTACTTGATAAGTAGTAGTTTTGTTTGCTGAACAGCTGGCAGTAGTTCCGCCATTTTGACCGTTACAAGTCCAATACCAAGGGCCATAACCAGAAATAGATGATGCAAAACCAGAAGAGCAAAGCAAAGAAGTAGATGGAATATATTCATAGGTCTGACCATTAGCTGATCCGCATTGCCCATTGATAATATTAATTTGGGTTTTGTTTGCTGAACAGCTAGAATTGCTACCACCATCAGATCCATAACAAGTCCAATACCATGGGCCTGAACCGCTCATTCCAGAGAATGTTCCAGCATTACATAGATTTGTAGTTGGAGCATATTCAAATGTTTGGCCATTAGAATATCCGCATTGTCCATTAACCGGATTGCTAATTTTATTAGCAGAACAACTTACATTGTTACCGCCATTAATTCCATAACAAGACCAATACCAAGGACCAATTCCGCTCATTCCAGAGAATGTTCCAGCATTGCACAAACCAGTGGTTGGAGCAACTTGATAAGATCCGCCATTAGATGATCCGCATTGTCCATCAGTTCCAGCAGCTTGAGTTTTGTTTGCCATACAACTAACATTGCTTCCGCCATTAGTTCCATAACAAGACCAATACCAAGGACCAATTCCGCTCATTCCAGAGAATGTTCCAGAATTACATAAGTTTGTAGTAGGAACAATATCAAAGGTTCCGCCATTAGATGATCCGCATTGTCCGTTAGTTCCCGAAACAGCAGTTTTGTTAGCATAACAACTGACATTGCTTCCGCCATTTTGTCCGTAACAATTCCAATACCATGGGCCTGATCCAGTCATTCCCGAGAAGGTTCCGGCATTACATAAGTTTGTAGTTGGAGCAATATCAAATGTTTGAGTATTAGAAGCTCCACATTGTCCATCAATTGCTGATGGAGCGGTTTTGTTAGCTAAACAATTAACAGTAGTTCCGCCATTTTGGCCGTTGCAAGTCCAATACCATGGACCAACGCCGATTAAAGATGATGGCAATCCGCTTAAGCAAAGCAAAGATGAATCTGGGGCAGTATCAAAAATATTATTGTGAGCTGCTCCGCATTGTCCGTTAGTAACAGTAATCTGAGTTTTGTTTGCCATACAACTAACATTGCTTCCGCCATTTTGGCCATAACAAGACCAATACCATGGACCAGCGCCAATCATTCCAGAAAATGTTCCAGTGTTACATAAGTTTGTAGTAGGAACAATATCAAATGTTCCACTGTTGGATGATCCGCAGGTTCCATTAATTGGAGATGGTGCAGTTTTGTTAGCATAACAACTTACATTGTTGCCACCATTAATTCCATAACAATTCCAATACCATGGACCTGATCCAGTCATTCCTGAGAAGGTTCCAGCATTACATAAGTTTGTAGTTGGAACAACATCAAAAGTTTGAGTATGAGATGATCCGCATTGTCCATCAGTTCCAGCAGCTTGAGTTTTGTTTGCCATACAACTAACATTGCTTCCGCCATTAGTTCCATAACAAGACCAATACCAAGGACCAATTCCGCTCATTCCAGAGAATGTTCCAGAATTACATAAGTTTGTAGTAGGAACAATATCAAAGGTTCCGCCATTAGATGATCCGCATTGTCCGTTAGTTCCCGAAACAGCAGTTTTGTTAGCATAACAACTGACATTGCTTCCGCCATTTTGTCCGTAACAATTCCAATACCATGGGCCTGATCCAGTCATTCCCGAGAAGGTTCCGGCATTACATAAGTTTGTAGTTGGAGCAATATCAAATGTTTGAGTATTAGAAGCTCCACATTGTCCATCAATTGCTGATGGAGCGGTTTTGTTAGCTAAACAATTAACAGTAGTTCCGCCATTTTGGCCGTTGCAAGTCCAATACCATGGACCAGTACCGATTAAAGATGAAGCCAGCCCAGTAGAGCATAGATTTGTAGTTGGGGCAACATCAAAGGTTCCATTATTAGATGATCCACATGCGCCATTAATTGGAGTAGGTGTTGTTTTGTTTGCAACACAGTTAGCGTTTGTTCCTCCGTTTTGACCATAACAATACCAGTACCAAGGACCTGAACCCACTATTCCAGAAAATGTTCCAGTATTACATAAGTTTGTAGTTGGTGCAGTGTTGAAAGTGCCTCCATTAGATGATCCGCAAGATCCATTAATCGGAGTGGGTGCAGTTTTGTTAGCTGAGCAAGTAGCACTAGTTCCGCCATTTTGACCGTTACAAGACCAATACCAAGGACCTGATCCAGAAACAGAAGAAGCTAATCCAGTAGAACATAAATTAGTGGTTGGCGCAGTGCTGAAAGTAGCACCATTAGCTGAACCACAAGATCCATTAATCGGAGTAGCACTTCCAATTGTTTTTGTTAAAGTGTTGTTGTTTTCATTAGTTTCCGCTACTCTGCTTTCCCAATCAATCGTGGCTGTAATATTAGCTGAATTTCCACAAGTAAGACCAATCAAACCGCAAGTAAATCCTCCAGTAACAGTGCAAGCTCCAGGAGCAGGAACAGAATATCGGTAAAGACTGCCTCCGGTAAATTCTTGGCCAGTAGCATTGTTGCGAAGCTTAATTAGAAAATCTCCGGTACCGGTTCCGGCGCCGTTGTTACAATAGCGAACAACAATATATCCTCCTTCGTAATAGAAATCAGAAACAATAAGATCTGGTAAAGATGTAACTGTTTTTTGAGCAGTACAGCTAGCAGTAGTTCCGCCATTTTGGCCGTTGCAAGTCCAATACCATGGGCCATAACCAGAAACAGAAGAAGCTAATCCAGTAGAACATAAATTAGTGGTTGGCGCAGTGCTGAAAGTAGCACCATTAGCTGAACCACAAGATCCATTAATCGGAGTAGGGGCAGTTTTGTTAGCTGAACAGCTAACATTGCAGCCGCCATTTTGACCATAACAATACCAGTACCAAGGACCTGAACCCACTATTCCAGAAAATGTTCCAGTATTACATAAGTTTGTAGTTGGTGCAGTGTTGAAAGTGCCTCCATTAGATGATCCGCAAGATCCATTAATTGGAGTAGGGGCAGTTTTACTAGCTGAACAAGTAGCATTTGTACCGCCATTAGTTCCATAACAATACCACAACCATGGGCCCGATCCAGTCATTCCTGAAAAATTTCCAACATTACATAAGTTTGTTGTTGGCGCAGTACTAAAAGTGCCTCCATTAGATGATCCGCATTGTCCATTAACAGGGCAAGTATAACAATTTGTATCAGTAAGCTGACCGCTATATGGAGTAGTGCCAATTGATTTAGTTAAAGTATTATTGCTTTCATTAGTTTCCGCTACTCTGCTTTCCCAATCAATCGTAGCTGTAAGATTTACTATATTTCCACAATTTACACCAATCAAATTACAAGTTAGCCCCCCAGCAGTAGTACAAACACCAGGAGCAGGAACAGCAAAACGATAGTTATAGTTTCCAGCAAACTCTTGTCCGGTTCCATTATTGTGAAGTTTGATTAAAAAATCTCCGGTGCCGGTTCCAGTGCCATTATTACAATAACGGATAATAATATATCCTCCATCATAATAAAAATCAGAAACAATAAGATCTGGCAAAGAGTCAGCCATGGTTTCAGAAGCAGAAAAAGGACAATAAAGTAAAATTGCCGAAAGAACAATCAGACATAAAGAAACTATTGTTTTGTTTCTTAAATATTTTGATATTTCCATATATTTTTTTACTTTTATTATACAATGTTTATAAAAATATAATTGCAGAAAAAATAATTATTCGAATTAAATTATATTTATTATTTTTCGATATTTTATAACATAACAGATATCCTTAATTTTGTCAACAACCAAGAATAAACACCCCTCTTTGTTTAAAAAACAAAAAACAGCTTGATTTTTGCTGTTTTTTTCTAAAATTTGAATAAAATAAATTTTCTTTATTCTAAAGCACATTTTTGTCCTTTTTGGCATAAGGCTGCCGTGTTTCCATATCTTAATTCAATATATCTTAGATTATCTAAATTATCAAAATAATAGCTCTTTTCTAAAACCGTAGCCAATTTTTCTGCTTGCCAGTCTAAATCTTCAGTTGGATCAAAAAATATCTGGCACCCACCATTTAAGTTAAAAGAAATCTTATCTTTGGCAAATAAAGATAAATTATTAAAAGAAATCTTTAGCTCAACTATTTTTTTAATCAAATTTTTTGCTTGAGTTAAAGTATTTTTTTTAAGCTCTAAATTATCTTCAAAAATATTATTTTCTTCTTTTATAAGAATCAAGCCGTCAGCAGAAACACAATCACAGTTTTTAATAAATGTGCCATTTTTATCCACAAAATAACAATTATTTTCTTTATAAGCTTCTTGCCAGATTGCAATTGGCTGTTTTTCTTTTACTTCAAATAAAATATTTTTTTGAAAATAATCTCTTTTGATATCAATACTTTCAATTTCTGGAAATTCGGATAAAATTAGGGCCAATTTTTTATCTTGAGGAATTAAAAAATTACGGAAAGAATATTCTTGACCGAATAAAGAAAAAGACCAAGTTAATTTTTCTTTGATAACCTCTGCTAATTTTTCCTCGGAAGAATCGGAAAGACTGGCGCTTTGAACATCGCCAATCGTAAACTGGGAAGAAAAATAAAAAAATCCATATCCCAAAATCCCTAAAAACAAAAACCCTCCAATCAAAGAAAAATAAAATTTAGATAAAAAGCTGGTTTTTTTTCTTTTTCTTCTGGTGTTTTTAATTTTTCTTTTTATTTTTCTCATTTCTTTCTTTTTTAGAGATTCCTTTTCTTTTTGCGAATTTGTTCAAAAATATAAGTTAACCAATAATATAGAGAAATAGGATAATCTTTGGTTTTCACATATTCTTTTTTCTGGCCCCCAAACCCTTTTTTAAACATACTTAGCCCAAACCAAGGATGATTTTTATTTTTCTGCAAATCCTCTTCTGGGGCAATTCCCCAGAAATTATAAACCAAGCATCCCCTAGCCTTAGCCTCTTTAATTGCTTCCCATTGAATTAAATAAGAAGCTGGAATTTTAGGATATTTTAAAGAAGAAGCACCTTGATGATAAAAAGCTTTGCCAGACCAATAAATAACCATAGCCGAAGAAACTATTTCTCCTTGATATTGGCCAGAAAAAATAACTATTTCATTATCATTTTTGAAAGAAGCCAATTCTTTTTTTAAATAATCAAAAGAAAAAGGTGTAAAAGAATGCCGATCAGCTGTTATCTGATAAACGTCTTGAAAGTCATCTAAATCTTTTTCGTTTGTGCTTTTTATTATTTTTAAATCCGGCTCTTTTTCTGCTTGTTTAATTAAATAGCGCGTTGTTTTGCGCATATTTTTTAAAAGATCATCTAGGCTAGGACTTAAGTCCAATTCCCAAGTAAGCTCTGGGTGCATATGGATTGGTGCATTAAAAAATCCTAAATCTTGAAAAATCTTATCATTGTCTGGCGTTCTTAAAAGAATCGGGCTAATTCTAATAAAAGAGGCCTTTTCCTGGCGAGCTAATTCTTTTAATTTTAATAAGCAAACAGCTATTATTTCTTTTGTTTGTCCGCTTAAAATAACCGGGCCCATGGGAACAAAGATAAATTTTCCTCTTCGGGCAGAAATTTTTAAAACCTGCATTCCAGCAATAATTGAAGAATTAGAATCTTGTTTTACAAAAAAACGCCAAACCGGATCTCCCATCACGCTATTAAACTCGCCCCAATTATAAGATTGGCAAAAAGTTTTTTCTTTTACTTTTTTTAAAAAACTTTCCCATTGTTCTTTGCTTTTTGTTTCTTCAATAATCATTTCCCTAAAATCCTAAATCTTTAATTCGAACATCCCGACCCTTTAATAATTCTTTAATATATTCGATGGCTTCTAATTGATCGGCAATTTTATTATCAAGCTCTATGGCGCAAAAATCAGAAAAATATTCAAAAGGATATTTTTTTAAATAATCAAGCTCGCTCCGATGGTTAAGCGTATGGCTGGTATATTGCATTTTTCCTTGCTCATCTAAAAAAAACTTTTCTTTAATAGCGCTAATATGGTTACAACGAATCGGATATTTATCAATAATCGCGATATCATTATTATATTTTTCTTCGTTTAACAAAAGATCATTTTCCAGATGGCTAAAATCTAAACAAATCCCACCCCACTTTTTAACCTCATCTTCATTTAAAAAAACTCGCGGAGTATTTTCCAAGCAAATAACATTATGATATTTTTTCCATTCGGGATCAATTGGATAGGCTTTTTCCGAATGAATATTAAAAATCTGAGTATCGTATTTTTTAATCAAATATTCCAATTCTGATAATTTCATATCGCTTCTTAAATGCACAAACGGAATTTGCTTGATTGGAGATTTTAAAATTTCAGAATATAATTCTTTGCGATCTTCTTCATTTAAACAAGTTGGAAAAAGCGCCACTTCTGTTAATCCAAAGCTTTTGATTTCTTTTAATTTTTCTTTCCAGTTTGATCCGCTAGTAGTGGTAATGGTGGGTAAAAATTTCATTTTTAAAGGCCGAAGCCTGTTATTTGGGCGGCTTTTTGAGCCATTGCCATTTTTGATTTATTGCCTGCTTCGTTTAAAACATCTTTTAAGATTATTTCTTGCCTTTCTTTTGGTAAATCAGGATTCAAACAAATACTGATTATTTCTGAACGGCCGTTTATCGTTACTTTTATGCCCTCTTTTTCTGCTTCAAAAATTTCTTTGCTTAGTTCAGAATCAAGATCTTTTAATTTCTTTAAATCTTTTAATTTATCAAACATGCCCATGGTTTTTTGTTTTATTTTTATTATTATTCCTTTATTTTAACGATATTTTCAGTTTTTAGCAAATCAACTATTTTCTTTGCCTGGGCCAAAGAAATATTGATATGCGTGGGCAAATAAATTATTTCTTTAACAATACTTTCAGATAAGGAGCACGAACCAGCCAAATAAATCATTTTTTCTAAATTAGTCATTGGTGGCATAATCGCTGAGTCTCGCCATCCGTCATTCAGATAAATATTATTTTTTTTCATTTTTTCCATTATGTTTTTACTATTTTTCGTTAAAAGAGGATATTTTAAATAAATCGGATAATCATTATTTTCCAAATTAGAAAAAACAATCTTATAATCAGGCTCTGCTTCTAATTCTTTATTGTAAAACATTGCAATTTTTCGACGATGAGTATTGAATTTGTCTAGTTTTTCAAATTGGTTCAAGGCCATGCTTGCTAAAGCATTGGGAAGCCTATAAGGAAAATATTCTGGAAGAATTCCTTGATTTTCATTTTTTGTTACTGATTTTGATAAAATATTCAAATTAACAAAAAACGCCATAAAAATCTTCCCAATGATTATTCCGTAAAAAGGCAGAATCAGCAGGTTGGTTAAAATCGGATGAAGGATCTGCTGGATTATCCAAGAATTCTTAGGATAATTAATCTGGTGGTAAAAATCAGAAACCTTTGAAGCCAATTCTTTATTATTCGCGCAGAGCATTCCTCCATAAACCGAAGAGATTATTTTGTCCCGGCCAAAACTGAAAAAAGAAATATCGCCAAAAGAACCGCAAAATTTTCCATTTCTTTTTGCGCCTAAAGCATGAGCGCAATCTTCTATTAAAATCAATTTATGTTTTTCGCAGATTTTTTTAATTTCTTCGATTTCAGCTGGCCAGCCAAAAGTATGCTGAGCAATAATAGCTTTTGTTTTCGGGGTAATTTTTTCTTCAATTTTATTTAAATCCATGTTTAAATTCGGCCCAATATCAACATAAACAGGCTTAGCTTTAAATTTTAAAATAGGATTAATAACTGCATTACAGGTAAACGATTGAGCAATTATTTCATCACCCTCGCCTATTCCCATTGCCGAAAAAGCAGCCAAAAGACAAGATCTGCCGCTATTAAAAGAAAAGCATTGGCCTAGGCCCATTTTTTCTTGAAAAATTTTTTCTAAAATTTCAGTTATTGGCCCCTGCTTCCATTTCCAGGGCTGGAAAATAAGGCGCATTGCTAAAAAAACATCATCTTTTTCCGTATTAGGAGATAAAGAAATAGAAATTATTTTTCGCATAATTTATCAATTAAATATGAAGAAGCTCGACCCTCTAAAAAAACAAGATAGTCTTTTTTTGCCAAAGATTGAATTTTTTCGTATTGAACAATTGGAGATGGAATCAAAAAGATATTTTCTTGTTTCATTCCCGTACTTTTTGCCCCTTGTTTTAATTCAGAAAAATAATCCCTGGAAATAACAATCAAATAATCACAAATTTCGCCTATTTTTTTTCCTATTTCATAATGAGATTTTCCAGCTTCTCGGCCCAATTCAATCAAGCTGGGCATTACAAATATTTTTTTCGATTTCCAAATATTTAAATAATCAAGATGTGCAAAAATTCCCTGAACATTAGCCGAATAGCTAGAATCAGCCACGTAAAAATCATTTTTATTTTTAAATATTTTTAATCCATTTGAATCCGAAGAAATTTTTTCCAAGCCATTTAAAATTTCTTTATTATCCATCCCTAAACGTTTAGCCAAAGCGATTACGGGTAAAAGATTGATGATGTTGTGTCCGCCGGATAGATTCAGTTTGATTTTTATTTTGTCTCCGGTTTTAAAAACAGCAGTAAAGGAAAGTGAAAATTTTTCAATTTTAATATCATCAGCCCAGATATCATTACCAGGCCCTAATCCATATTTTAAAGAATTCTTATTATTTTTAAAATTATTCCTAACTAATTCGGAATCCCAATTTAAAATCGCCAAGCCTTCTTCTGGCAAGGCTTGAATTAATTCCATTTTGGCTTTACCAATATTTTTTAACGAACCAAAAGTCGCTAAATGCTGATTTCCGATTCCAGTTAAAATTCCTATTTTGGGCCGAACGATTTTTGATAATAATTTAATTCCTCCCCGATTGTATGCCCCCATTTCGCAAATAAAGATTTCGTGCTCGTTGGTTAGTTGATTTAAAATTATCTCTGAAATTCCCATTTCGGAATTTTTATTTTTTTCCGTAGCAATCACTCGAAAAGATTCAGAGAGAACAGCTTGCAAAAAATTTTTTACTGATGATTTTCCAAAACTTCCGGTAATCCCAATTGTTGTAAGATTTTCTAAAGATTCGATTTTTTTCATTGCCTGATTAATAATTTTATTCCTAAGAATTATCGTAACGGGCTGGAAAAGTAAAATAATTCCAGAGACAATAATTGGCACAATTAAATCAAAAGACAAGGCAGTTAAAGAAAAAATTGTGCTTAGGGTGAAAAGATCAAAAACATTATTTTGTGAAGCCCTGATAATTAAAACAAAAAAAACAATTCCTATAGTTGCTAAAGGAATGAAAATCAAAGGCAGTAAAAAAATAATTTTAGAAGTAAATTCTGGAAGCTTGGCTTGTTTTTTAAAAAAAGATTTTAAAGAATAAAGCCCTTCGAAAAAATAAAGTGCAAAAATTAAAACCATGGTAATCCAAGCATAAATTTCATTGATTTTGATTCCTAATAAATCAATATAAAAAAACAAAGAATATAAAATCCAAATTAAAACAGCCAGGAAAACCGTTTTTATTAAAATTAAATTATTGAATAATAATTGTCGGCCATCATTTGTTGAAAAATGCGCCCAAAATCGGCCAAAATGATAATTTTTCAATTGCCATAAATATGTCCAGAATAAATTAGCCTTAGCCCGGGAAACAAGCCAAAGCAATAAAATCAACAAAATAATTAATGACCAGAAATGAAAAAAAAGGTTCAACATACTAATTGTAAAATTAATTTAAAAAATATTATTAATTTTTAAAAAACTTTTCCACGGCTTCAAAAAATTCTTTTTCTTTTTTTCGATAAGGATTGTGCCCCACATCAGGAATTATTTTCATATACGAATCAGAAACCAAGCTATTTAAAAGAATCCCATCTTCTAAGGGAGTAGCCAAATCCTTCTCTCCCCAGATAATCAAACAAGGGGCAAGAATTTTTGGGGCCAAATAAGATGTATCTTCGCTGACAACTTTTTTAAAAATTTCCCGAAGCATTGGGCTGGCTCGATAATAATCAGAAACCCCGGCAATTTTATAAACAATTTTTTCAAAAAATTGCAAACCAGGAAGTTTTTTAAAAGACTGCGGAACCAAACCAGCTAAAAATTTAGAGGTTTGCTGGCGAAAATTTAATCTTTGACGTCGAACAAAGGCAGCATCACAAAAAACAATTTTAATTATTTTTTCTTTATAGCAGGCGCCTATTTTTATGGCCAAAGATCCTCCAAATGAATGGCCGATTATACTAAATCGGTCAATATTCTTTTTCTTTAAAAATGCCATTACAAAATCAACATATTCATTGTTTCCCCAAACTTCGGTTGGGGTGCTGCTTTTTCCAAATCCAGGCAAATCCAGGGCAATTACTCGAAAGCCGGCTTGAGCTAATTTTTCAGAAATAGAAAACCAATAAAAACTGCTCATTCCCCAACCCGGCAAAATAATTATTGGATCCCCTTGGCCCAAATCAGTATAATTTATTTCCAAACCATTGATTAAAATTTTATTTTCCGCGTCTTTGATTTCCATTTATTTTACAGGTTTTATCTCTTTAAAATTCAAATATTTTTGTAAAGCTTTAGGAATTTTAATGCTCCCGTCTTTTTGCTGATTGTTTTCCAATAAAGGCATTAAGATTCTTGGCGTGGCAATTCCTGTATTATTCAAAGAATGGGCAAACTTTAATTCCCCTTCTTTGGTTCGATATTTTATATTCAATCTTCTGGTTTGAAAATCAAAAAAATATGAAGAAGAATGGCTTTCACGATATTTATTCTGCGAAGGAACCCAGCATTCGATATCATATTTTTTAACTTGGCCCAAACCTAAATCTCCAGAACAATTAACAACTACGTGATAAGGCAATTCTAATCCTTGTAAAATTTCTTCAGCGTTTCTGGTAATTTGTTCGTGCAAGGCAATTGATTCTTCTTTGTCGTTTCGGCAAAGAATCACTTGCTCGATTTTCATAAATTCATGCACTCTGAATATTCCTTGCGTGTCTTTGCCATAGCTTCCAATTTCTGTGCGAAAACAAGGTGAAAAACCAGCATACTTAATCGGCAAATCTTGTTCTTTTAAAATTTCATTAGCATGATAACTCATTAAAGGAACCTCTGATGTTCCGGCTAAATACATTCCGTCTGTGGTGCCATAAACTTCATCTTTAGCTTGTGGTAAATAGCCTGTACCAATTAAAGCTGCTTCATTTACCAAAGAAGGAGCAGCCATAAGGTTAAATCCTTTTTTACTTAATAAGTCCAAAGCATAATTCCAAATAGCAAAACAAAGTAAAAATCCCTTGTTCTTTAAAAAATATCCACGAAAACCAACAACTTTTGTTCCTCTCTCAAAATCAATTAAATCCAAATTTTTAGCCAACTCAATATGGTCTTTGGGCGTAAATTTGAATTCTGGTATCTTGCCCCAAGTTTTTAATTCAATATTATCGGCATCGCTTTTTCCTTCGGGTACTGATTCGTCTGGAATATTAGGAATTAAAAGTAATAATTTTTGAAACTCTTCGTCTAATTTTTTAAATTCCTGCTCTTTGTTGTCTGAATTGCGATCCAATTCTTGCATTTGAGAAATAATGCTCTCGCGCTGTTCTTTGTCTTTGGCGTTTTGAATTTCTTTGTTGGCTTGATTTTTTATTTTATTCAATTCTTCCGCTTCTTTCATTAATTCTTTTCTTTTTTGATCAATTTCCAAAAATTTGTCCAAATCAAAATCAATCATTTTTTTTCTAATTGCTTCTTTTACTTTTTCAGGGTTTTCCCTGATGAATTTAATGTCTAACATATTTATTTATATAATACTGTTTAGTGATTTATTCTTTGTTTTTCATAATCGGAAACAGAATCACTTCTCGCAAAGACCCAGAATCAGTAATCATAGAAACGATTCGATCAATCCCCATGCCAAATCCAGCAGCCGGAGGCATTCCATATTCTAAAGCATCGATAAAGTCTTCATCTGATCGTTGAGCTTCTTCAAATCCTCCTTTAAACAATTTTTCCTGAATTTTTAATCTTTCGCTTTGTTCAATTGGATTGTTTAATTCAGAAAAAGCATTAATTACTTCCGCACCAGCCACTACTAATTGAAAACTAGCTAATTTTTCATTGTCTAGCCCCTTAGCTAAGGGCTGAAAACCATAAGGATGATGAATCACGAAACAAGGCTGGATAATTTTCGGCCGACATAATTTTTTATAAATTTCATCAGCAATATTTGGTTTATCTGCTCCTTCGGGCAAATCAATGCCTAATTCAATGGCTTTTTCACACAAAGCCTGCTCATTTAAATCTTGATATTTAATGCCAGCATATTTTTCCAATAAAGCAAAAAATTCAATTCGCTCATATTCTTTGCCAAAATCAATTTCTTCTCCTCGATAATTTATTTTTGTTGTCCCAATTGTTTTTGTTAAAATTTCTTTTAACATTTGTTCTGTGGTTTTCATTAGTTGCTTGTAGTCTGCATAAGCCCAATAAAATTCAAGCATAGTAAAATCAGGGTTGTGAAATTTATCCACGCCTTCGTTACGAAAACACTTGCCAATTTCATAAACTTTTTCCATTCCGCCCACTAACAATCTTTTTAAATATAATTCTGGAGAAATGCGTAAAAATACATCCAAATCCATGGCATTGATATGGGTTAAAAAAGGCTTAGCTCTGGCTCCGCCATAAATAGTTTGCAAAATCGGAGTTTCCACCTCCAAAAATCCTTGCTGATTAAGGAATTCTCTTAAGGCAGTAATAAAATTAGAACGGATAATGAATTTTTCTTTTGTTTCTGGAGAAAAAAGCAAATCTAAATATCTTTTTCGGAATCTTTCTTCAATGTCTTTTAAACCATGCCATTTTTCCGGCAAAGGCTTAAGTGATTTAGAAAGCATTTTATAATCAATGGCTTGGATTGTTTTTTCGTTTCTTTTTGTTTCGAATAAAATACCCCGGATTTGAATAAAATCACCAATATCAAATTTTTCTACAAATTCATTAAAGCTTTTTTCTCCAACTCGATCTTTTGCAAAAAAAGCCTGAAATTTTCCAGTCCCATCTTCAAAATCAAAAAAACACAAAGCCCCATGAAGTCTTAGGGTACGAATTCTACCCACCAAAATAACTTCTGTTTCTGATTTGGATAAAGAATCGAAATCAGCGATTGCTTGTTTTATTTCATGGGTTCTTTTCGTTTCCAAAGGATAGGCCAAGCCCCCGTCTTTTTCAATTTTTTTCAGTTTTTCGATTCTATTATTTCTGATTTCTTCAACAGTAGACATATTAAATAAATATTATTTAAATTTTATTTATCATAACAAAATTAAGGGTTGAAAGCAAATCAAAGATTAAATTATTTAAAAACCGCCCCTAATGGGCGGTCTTGATTTTTTTACTTAATACTAACAATTTTATACTTAACTGATCCTTTTAAAGTTTTTACTTCTACGACCGCACCCTTTGGCTTATCAAGCAAGGCTTGGCCCAAAGGAGATTTGAAAGAGATTCTTTTTTCAATTGGGTTGGCTTCTTCCTCTCCCACAATCTGGTATTCAATTTTTTCTTTTCCGTCGTCTACAGTAACAAAGGTTCCAACTTTAACCCAGCCCTGATTACCATTACTTTCTTCAATCACCTTAGCATTATTGATTAGTTTTTCTAATTCCGCTATTTTTCCTTCTAAGAAAGCCTGGTTTTCTTTGGCTTCGTCATAGGCTGCGTTTTCAGACAAATCACCAAAAGATATCGCTTCTTTTAATTCTTCGGCAATTTTAATCCTTTCTTCTTTTTTTAGGTGGTCTAATTCTTGTTTTAATTTTTCCAGACCCTCTTTTGTTAAATACTTATCCATTCTTTTGTTTTTTTAAAAAGGGCGGCTTAACGCCCCTTGTTTTATTATTGTTTTCAAGCATATCATATCTTTCTCAGAAATCAAGCCCAAAACATTATTTTAATTAGAAGTGCCCTCTCCGTCTGGCAAACTTGCTGGAGGAACTTCATTGTTTAAATTTTCTTGATTCTCTTGCTCAATATTATTAATCTCTTCTTTTGGTTTATTTTTATCAGGATTAAAATAATATTCCATAATTTGACGTGCCAATAAATTAGCTACTCCAGTTTCATAAGGAACGCTTTCAATAATAATAGTGATTACAATTTCCGGATTTTCATACGGCGCAAATAAAGTGATTAAGTTATGATAAACTTCATTTTTTCCGGTTTGTGCTGTTCCGGTTTTTGCCGCTGAGCTAACTGGCATCCATTGCAAACTTCGAGCCGTGCCAGCATCTGATAAAACTGTCTGCCTCATGGCTGTGCGCACCTGTTCTAAATAATTTGAATCAATGGAAACCTGGCTCATTAATTCTGATTCAAAGGCTTTGATAATATTATTGTTTTTATCTAAAATACTGCTTACAACCCAGGGCTTGTATAATTTTCCGCCATTAGCAATCGCGCTAGTGGCAATCGCTAACTGCAAGGGCGTGGCTTTCATATATCCCTGCCCAATACTAATATTATATGTATCTCCCGGATACCAGGTTATTCCTGTTTTTTCTTTTTTCCAATCAGGTGTAGGAATAAAACCAGAAGTTTCGCCCGGAATATCAATTCCGGTTATTTCACCCAAACCAAAATCATTTAAATAATAATCTATTTTATCTATGCCCAAACCTTTAAAATTCTGATAGCCTCCACCCACCATATAGAAATAAGTGTCGCAAGATTCAGCAATCGCTTTGTTTAAATCAGTTAAACCATGAACAGCCCAATCTTTTTTAAATGTTCCGTCTCCTAAAAGCAACCCCCCCTTATCGTCATTAATAATTGTCTGGGCTGTAATTATTCCCTCTTGAAGAGCAGCCGAGGCAATAATCGGTTTGATTGTAGAACCAATAGGATATTCTCCAGCAATAGATCGGTTATAAAAAGAAGTATTGGCGCTATTAATCATTTTGTTATAATCTTCAGCAGATAAGGTTTTAGAAAAAATATTACTATCAAAAGAAGGCAAGCTAACCAAAGATAAAACTGCGCCAGTATTTGGATCAAGCACAACCACGGATCCAGCCTTGGCCTTGTAATCAGCCAAATCTTGTTTTAAAAATTCGCTGATTTTTTTCTGTAAATCCATATCAATATTTAAAACAAGGTTATTCCCTGGCTCTGGCGCTTTAACTATTTTTTCTTCTGTTGATTCGTCTGCTTGTTTTCTAATTTTTTCAAAAATCCCAGGCACTTCTTTTAAATATTCATCATATTGTTTTTCTAATCCTAATTGTCCTGATTTGCTGTCTCTACTAACAAATCCTAAAAGCAAAGAAAAACTTTCCGCATCAACGTAATTCCTGGTGCTTTCTTTTATCACATTAAACCCAGGCAAGGTTTCTTTTTTTGTTTCCAGAATAATAATTTTATCAATCTCTAAATTGTTAAATATAATGGTTTGATTATTATTTTCATTTTTTTCAGTTTCAATTTTTTGCATTATCTCGTTTTCAGAAATTCCCAAAAGCCGAGAAAGAAAAATAACTTCGCTTTTAAATAAGTCTTGGTCTTCGGGCAAATCCGAAAAATTACAGGCCAAAGAAAAAACCTGAGTATTGCTGACTAGTTGATTAAAATTTTTATCATAAATTATTCCTCGTTCGGCTTCGATAATTCCAGAAATATACCTATTCTTTTCCGATTTTTCAGCATAAAAATCATGTTTAAATGTTTGAAGATAAAAAGAAAAAACACCAAAAAAAATAATCACCAAAAGAAAAACGCCATAAACCAGGGTAAATGTTTTTTGAGAAAGCGCGGTTTCTATCTGGCCGTACCCCGGACTTTTATATCGCTCTTTCTTTTTCTGCATCGCAGCATCCAAAAAAATATCTTCGGTTTTGATATCATGTTCAGTGCGCCTAACTTTGAATTTTTGATAACCATTGCCACGACGGAAGTTTAACATATCGATACAAAAATAATTTTATAATAACTGCCAAAACCATAAGCAAAACCGTAAAAAATCCGAAAAAATAAGAGCTGGAAAAAATATCTAAAAACAATCCTGCCCAAAAAGCGCAAAAAATGCCCAAGAGCTTATTTGATTCTTCTAACAAACAAATTAAAAGGAACAAGAGCAAAGAAAAATTTATTTTAAATAAAAAAAACTCAAACAAGGAAAAAAAACTTATCTGGACAATGGCCAAAAAATAAAAAAGAAACCCGATTAACAAAAAAACAATAATGTTTTTTTTACTCATTGGTAATGATTATATTTTTTATTATAAATACTGTTTTTAAGGTGTTAAGATTATAGGCTGGCTCTATTTCTGCTTTTTGAAAAGCTTCGCTATCAATATTACTGATTTTTCCAATAGTGCCAATAACCAATCCAGCTGGATAAGCGCTTCCTAATGCGCTTGTAATTACTAAGGCGCCTTGTTTTAATTCCTGATCTTTTGGAAACATATCTAAAATCACTTTTTGATTACCCTGGCCCTTGCTTAAAGCAAGATTAGCATTGTCTTCGATTTGAACATCAATTACACTTTCTTTCCCAGAAATCATTAAAACTCGAGAAAAATTATCATAAACATCAATCACTTTTCCTAAAAGCACCTTGCTTCCCAAAACAACAACAAATCCTTTTTTAATTCCCTGTTTGGTGCCCTTATTAATAAGCAGTGAATCACCATAAGCAATTCCACTGATATTAATATTATTTTTAGCAGTTACCTCAGCCATAATCAATTCAAAGTCGCTATTCAAATCCAATCCCAAGGCTTGATGTAATTCTTGGTTTTCTTTTTTTAAAGAATCCAAATCAGCCAATTGAGACAAAAGCTCTTGATTTTCTTTGATTAATCTTTTATTCAATTCTTGCTGATCTTTATTTCCGAAAATAAAACTATTGGCTTGATTCCAAAAAAAAGATTGCCAATTAAAAGATCGATCATAAATAAAACTTTTTAATTGTTGTCCTCCCCAAAAATTAAGACCCAAAAAAATTACAGCAATTGCTAAAATAATCAAAAACGCTTTTTTGGTAAAACCCATTTTCATAGCTTTATTATAAACAAAAAACCAAAAAAAGCAAAAAAAGAGCATTGCTCTTTTAATAAGAAAAAATTATGGTCACAACAACTGCCACAAGCAACACCACTAAGACAAAAACTAATTTGCCCTGACATTGCCAAAAACTAATTCCGCATCTTTCTTTGCATCCCATAATTAATCACCTCTTGAGAACTATTTTTTAATTAGCACAATTTTATTTTTTTATCAAACTAAAAAGAGCGAAAACGCTCTAAAAAAGTTACAAATGATAGTTCCAGGGATTATCCTGGTTTTTTAAAGAAGCAATTCCTTCCCAGGCCTTGGCATGAGGATTTGGACAAAAGGCTGCAGCAGTGCTTTTAAAAGCATACAGATTGCCATGATTTGGCCAATTTTCCATTGCCTTGGCAAGGCTTCGAAAACGAGAACCCTTTAAATAAGATTTTTTCTGAAGCTCTTGAAAAATATTTTTGATGCGATCGTGCGCATTTTTAATATTAGCTCCCTCAGCATTCTGATATTTTTCCAGCTCGCTGGTTAGGAGCCAAATTAAATCAGGATTCTTTTTTATGAGCTCAGTAATTTGCCGAGCCAGTTTTTCGTTGCGCCGGCCAAGACTGCCATTCTTGGCGGGACAGAAAAGCGTAAAAAGCTTTTCCCTGATTTGTTCTTCCGACGATTCAATGATTAACGGTTCTAATTCAAAATCAGAATCAAAACCAGATAAAACCTGTTGCTCCATTTTTTCCTCCAAAGAACTAATTAATAAATTAATAATACAATATAATCATATGTCTGTCAACAATAAAATGTTTAGGAGCTCCCTTACATAAACTTCTGGTGAATTTTTGTTCGGGTCCCGGCTCGCGACCGTCGTCGCTCCGCCTTTGATTGAATACAATCAAACCCCCAAACATGGGTTCAAATATTCTTTAGGGTGTTTAATTATTAGTTGTTTTGTTCAGCGCCAAAGGATGAGGTTGGTTCAGATAAAACATATTCATGAATAGCAACCCAATCAAATAATCCTACAGGTGCCCCAGATGTCGCCCACGCAACAAAAGATATATTATAAGCGCCACTAATATAGGGTGTTGTCCATGTGTACCAAGATGATGCATGATTTTTTCTAGTGCGTAAATTATTATCACCCCACACTAATTCCATAACATAATATGTGCCAAGAGAAGGATTTTCAAGAACAGACCCCCAATTTCCAGAGGCCCAATTATACATTTGATAATATATCGGAGATGAACTCCAATGAATAGCACATCCTTGCCATGAATTAATATTCATAGCAACGGCCAAATCTTGTCCAGTGTGCCCAGCCTCAGCATTAAACCTTGACATTAAAATATTCGGTTGCGCAAAACTATCTATTGTTCTAACAGAATTTCCTGTTGATATTCTTAATATACCACCGGTTATTGTTGGCGATCCAGTTGGAACCCATTTATTAGTATCTAATAAACCCGCATCAAAATCATCAAAAAACTCAAACGTATTATCCCCGTTCGAAGCAGTAACAACAGATGCATTACCGTAATGTATATAAATGGTGTTATCTCCAGAAGATAGGCTGGGAACCTTTACCCAGACTGTCGCAGTAGTGGAATCTGTTTTTGATTCTAGCCAATAGCTTAGTTCGGTTATTTTATCTGAAGCAGTAAAGCGCAGATCATCAAAATCAGGTTGCATATCAGAATCATAGGTAATAGTTAGCTTTACTTGGTAATCTGTTAAAGCTGAGGCGGAATTAATAGTAATGGGCTGTCTTTTAGCATAGCCAGGTAAGCCATTTGATTCAATATATCCTGTTTCAGAATTATAAGTTAAGATTCGTTCATTGGTTAAGGCTCCGGTAAGCGTAAAACTGGTTCCATCGGAAGAATAATGATAAGGATTATTGTTAAAATCAAGAGGAAAGGATTGAAGATGATTAGGAATCAATTCGTTTAAACACGTTCCATTCCCAATATCGCAAGGGGTTTCTTCAATAGGATAAGAATTGTTCAAAGCTTGATAAGTGAGAATCGCCCGAGAAATGGCCGATAAATCATTCTTTGTCTTCACGTCTTTAGCTGAATCAGTGGCCGAATTCAAAGAAACCAGAACAAAGCCAGATAAGATGCCTACGATCGCAATCACGACCAAAAGTTCGATTAAAGTAAAAGCAATAAACTTTTTAGATTTCATTTGTTTTAATTAAAATATTTTTGTTATTAATAATATTATATCAAAATATATTAATCTTGAAAATGGGATGTGGATAAATAATAAAAAATGTTTGGGAGCTCCCTCGCATAAACTTTTGGTAAAGTTTTGCTCGGGTCCTGGCTCGCGCTCGTCAGCGCTCCGCCTTTGGTTGGTTACAATCAAACCCCCAAACATTCTGCTTAGAATTTTTTCCAAACAAAAAAATGGTTTCAATCTTTAATACAAGGACTCATCGCAAACTGAACCCAAAATTTTTATTGAATCCATGTTTGGGAGCTAAGCTCCCAAACATTCTGCTTAGAATTTTTTCCAAACAAAAAACTCCTTTCAATCTTTAATACGGGGACTACCTACTTTCGCGGAATCCACTATCATCGGCCATGAGAGATTTCACTTCCGAGTTCGGAAAGGGATCGGGTGGAGCACTCTCGGCAAAATCCCCATATTAAAAATAAAAAGGAGTTGATTAAATAGAAATAATAAATATAAACAAAGAATAAAGCTAATAATTGCTAGTCAAAAAGTATAATACCCAATTAGTAAGGCTCGGCTCAATTCCTCACGGAACTTACACCTGCCTCCTATCAAGGTCATAGTCTTTAACCTGGGTAAGAGTCTTAATCTTGGAGTGGGCTTCGAGCTTAGATGCTTTCAGCTCTTATCCCTTCCCAACGTAGCTACTCAGCGGTGCCGCTGGCGCGACAACTGATACACCAGAGGTTAGTTCATCCTGATCCTCTCGTACAAAGGACAACTCTCCTCAAGACTCGACGCCTGTGGTAGATATGGACCAACCTGTCTTACGCATGTTACTCACTTGTTACCAAGTGCACGGACTATACCACCACCCGGTATTTACAAAATAAATACGGGGGACCGACGTGTTAGCCATTCTGTATAAAAGAATGACTCTCGCTTTAAAAGCTCAGTCTCTACGGGGTTAATAAGCCTATTTTTATGAGATTATCTAATACTTGTTTAGTGTTTAAATTTTCTCATAAATGACTTACAACTTCCCTCGGTATTATCCTACCATTTGACAGGTTGAATATCAATAGTAGGACTTCACCGATATGAGTCGGTTTTGCTAACCCGATTACTCGGGAAAGCCGCCATTTTTGACGGTCTGAACCCAGCTCGCGAACCACTTTAATTGGCGAACAGCCAAACCCTTGGGGCCTTCTACAGTCCCAGGATGTGATGAGCCGACATCGAGGTGCCGAACAGTGCCGTTGATATGGACTCTC